>TBL_comb47_HYPODRAFT_10005450_pt1 | contig 14162 bp, 10 predicted proteins | sample TroBogypolimnion_40_FD_10682 | JGI IMG/M metagenome (IMG submission 10682)
AAATACTGGAATCATGGATACTACAGATTACATTGAAAGGGAGAACCGCTATGGCGCACATAATTATCATCCGCTACCTGTTGTGCTTGAAAGAGGTGAAGGGATATTTGTCTGGGATGTTGAAGGGCGACGCTATTTTGATTTCCTGGCAGCTTATTCAGCAGTCAATCAAGGGCATTGCCATCCTAAGCTGGTAAAAGCTCTGACAGAACAAGCAGGAAAACTGGCTCTAACCTCGAGAGCTTTCTATAACAGTACACTCGGTGAATGGGAAGAGCTTATGTCACGTCAATTTGGATATGACAAGATGTTACCAATGAACTCGGGCGCAGAAGCAGATGAAACAGCACTTAAGCTAACCCGTAAATGGGGTTATAAAGTGAAGGGAATTCCAAAGAATGAAGCACGTATCGTGGTGTGTGACGGAAACTTTCATGGCCGGACCATCACCATCGTCTCAATGTCATCCGATCCAGATTCCTACAGCGATTATGGACCCTTTACACCAGGGTTTGTCAATATCCCATACAACGATATCGAAGCACTTGAGAGGGAATTGCAACACCCTAACACCGCCGGATTTTTAGTCGAACCGATCCAGGCTGAAGCCGGTGTATATGTACCCATGGATGGTTATCTGAAAAAAGCGGCCGAACTGTGTAAGAAATACAACGTCCTTTTGGTTGCTGATGAAGTGCAGACCGGGCTTTGCCGCACGGGTAAAATGCTGGCATGCGATCACGAAGGGGTACGTCCCGACATCCTGGTACTTGGGAAAGCTATTTCGGGAGGAATGCTCCCTGTCTCATGTGTACTTGCCGATGATGAAATAATGCTCACCATTAAGCCCGGTGAGCATGGATCTACCTACGGAGGCAATCCGATAGCCGCAAAAGTTGCTGTAGCAGCAATGGAAGTGCTGATTGATGAAAAACTCGCAGAAAATGCGACACGGATCGGGAAGATATTCAGAGATCAGATGAAAGCTTTTAAGTCACCTCTTATTTCGGAAGTTCGCGGAAAAGGATTATTGAATGCAATACAAATCAATACCTTAGGAAATAAAAAAGCCTGGGATCTCTGCCTTGTCATGAAAGAACACGGAGTTTTAGCCAAGCCAACTCATGAACATACGATCAGATTCACCCCTCCGCTTATTATTACGGAAGCGCAAATGATTGAGGCCATTGGATTAATTCAGCAATCTATGACAGAGTTTGTTTAACTTTGCCATTAAATTTTGAAATCCAGCAATTTGAATGCGTAGAGTCGCAATAGTGTTTTTGATTTTTCAGTCATGGTTTTTCCCTAAATCAGGCGATGCGCATATAGTTTTTCCGGATTCCCTGATTCACAAACCCAATTTTAAAATTGAGTTTCGGATGGATATTGGCAACGTCCTTCCTACAAACGCGTTTGTTAAAACCCAGAATACTGATCCTGACGGCAATGCAAATTACTACAGTTACTCTCTGCGTATAGCCAAACAAACAACCGGAAACCAGTTATGGCAGCAAATCTATGGATATCCAACCTATGGGGCTGGTATTTATTCTGCCTTCTTTCGGGACACTAAAAAATTGGGGAATCCGATTGCTCTCTTTGGATTTTTTAATGCCCCATTTGTGCGGCTTAACCGCTGGAGTCTCAATTATGAATTGGGATTAGGGCTGACCTTTAACTGGAATTCATACAATCCGGTCGGAAATCCCAATAATATTGCAATTAGCGCCGACAAAACGGTATATATCGACGCCGGGGTAAGTGTGAATTATCGTTTAAGTAAAAGACTCTCTTTAAGTCTTGGATATGGTTTTACCCACTTTTCGAATGGAGCACTTAAGATGCCTAATAAGGGTTTAAATACGGAAGCCGCCAAAATAAGTTTATCTTATGCCTTGGACAAAGATCCTTTGCCATATCATTTACAGCCAGTACCTCCATTCACAGGTTTTTACGAATGGATTATTTCAGGATATGGCGGTGCAAGGAATGTCCTTTATCAGGGAACAGGAGTTAACCAGGCCACAAGTATGAAGGGGGTTAATTATGCTGTATACGGAGTCAGCAATACCCTTAACCGGCAAATTAGTTATAAATCAAAAATAGGGTTAGGGATAACCACGGAGTTTAATGGCTCTCAAAACTCCGGTATTGTAGTCGAAGGGGGCAGCCTCGACGCCACAGATCTTCCGTTTAGCCGACATCTGGCATTAAGCATTTATCCATCCTACGAACTGGTTATAGACAAACTGTCGGTGGTAGTACAGCCGGGAATTTATCTTTACAGAATAAGAACGGCCAATATGACACCCCTATTTTACCAACGTATCGGCATCAAGTACCAGATTCTGAAAGATACGTTTATCGGAATAAATTTGCGGGCATACAATTTTTATGAATCTGATTTTATTGAATGGACCGTTGGCCACCGAATTACCTGGTAAAGGTTCTGCACTAAATCAACATACAGTTTTACCAAACCAGTAGTGCTTTGCACCTTAATTTCACCATTGTTTGAAGCGGAGATCATTGAAAGATCCTTTCAGTTTCCTCTATTCCAACTTTCCATTTGCTACATTTGATCTCAATTGACGAAGCGATTTTAATTTTTACTTTTGCTTTACCTAAACCAGAAGAAAAAACTCCATGCAGTTTAAGAAAACATGATATATTCTAAAGAGAAGACTCAAAATATTCGGAATATAGAAACAATCGTTTTCGTTGTAGGGTGGATGGCCATTTTTGCCATTCCATTCTTCAATTACAGAAATAATAACGCAATCTTCTGGACCAAGATAATCGGAGAATGGATAAGGTTGTTTTCTTTTTTAATCTTATTTGCGGTCAACGTCTTCGTATTGGTTCCAAAGTTTTTATTCCAAAAGAAATACCTCTTTTATCTTGGATTTACGTTATTGGTTATTCTTGCTGCAAATGCAGCCTACATCATTGGTGGATTTATCCTTACTCCCCCCAAGCTTCTGATGATGCCTCCAATGGATCTGGGACCGGGAATGCCTCCTATGGAACTAGGCAATGGGATGCCTGCTCCAATAGGTTATAAACCAATAATTTTCCCGGAGCAAAAATCTATTTTTATGGTTTTGACAGACAACCTGATCCTGTCGATTCTCATTGCTGGTGCAGGTACCTCTATCAAAATGGTCTCACAATGGCTAAACGAAGAGAGCAGGCGCAAAGATCTGGAGAAGGAACAGTTAAAAACTGAGCTGGCCTTCTTGAGACATCAGGTTAGCCCCCATTTTTTTATGAATACGCTGAATAATATTCATGCGTTAATCGATATAAATCCGGAACATGCCCAAAATGCCATTATAGAATTATCTACCATGATGCGCTACCTGCTCTATGACACTTCATATGGTCATACAACGCTGAAAAAAGAGATCTATTTTATTGAAAGTTATATTGCCCTGATGCAGCTGCGATTCCCACAAAAGGTGACCGTTTCACTGGAAATCCCTGAAAATATACCAGACATTCAAATCCCGCCTATGCTTTTTATCTCATTTCTTGAAAATGCTTTTAAACACGGAGTCAGCTTTGAAACAGAATCGGCGCTCTCCTTTAAGCTCGCATTAACTGATGGTCGTCTGAATTGTGTTTTTAAGAACAGCAAGATCAAAGGAAGGACGATTCATGACAAAAGTTATTCAGGAATCGGGTTAAACAATATTAAGCAAAGTCTCAAACTGCTGTATGGAGATGATTACACGCTCAATATTCCGGAGAATGAAAATGAATTCGAAGTTCAATTAACAATACCTGTTTATGACTATAAAATGCCTATCCATTGATGACGAACCTCTTGCCCTTAAGCAAATAGGTACATACATCGAGAAAACACCGTTTCTTGAGAATATAGCCCTTTGCCACAGTGGCTTTGAAGCCATGGAATATCTTGCCAATAATGAAGTGGACCTTATGTTTGTGGATATCAATATGCCTGATCTTAACGGGATAGATTTTGTACGTGCATTGACGCAAAAACCTCAGACCATTTTTACTACCGCCTATAGTGAATTTGCTTTCCAGGGTTTTCAGGTTGATGCTCTCGACTATTTGTTAAAACCTATCAGTTATGCTTTTTTTCTGAAAGCGGCAAATAAAGCCAAAAACTGGTTCGATTTGAACCGAAAACAATCTGATCGCCTCCAATCAATCCATGATTATATCACTGTAAAATCTGAATATAAAATGATGCGAATTCTGTTATCCGAAATCAAATACATTGAAAGTTCCAATGAGTATATTCAGATACACCAGATTAACAGCGAACCAATAACCTCTTTGATCCGTCTGAAGGTGATAGAGGAGCAGTTACCGAAAAATAAATTTATGCGGGTACATCGGTCTTTCATAGTCAATCTCGACTATGTAAAAGTGATTGAACGAAACAGAATAATTATCGACCACAATATGCATATACCCATCGGGGATCAATTCAAGGAAACGTTTCAGGGTTTTATTGATAAAACATTTTTATTATAAATGGGTTCACAATTTATCACCCTCTTCTGCCATTATCGAAAAATTCATCAAAACAATCTCTCTTTTCACTTATCAAAAGTGCCATTTCATTGATTTTATTTTTAAATACCCCTCCACACTTTACCTTTGGAAATAAGGTGGAGCATATTTAAACCAAGAATACAACAAATTTCAGATAAGCATATTTCCATAAAACGTATGAGACTTAAAAAAAACATTGCTACAAGCGAGGAGGGATTCATTTTCAATCCCGGTACAGGAGATTCATTTTCAACCAATGGAACAGGATCTGAGATTATTGGAATGCTTAAGGATGAAAAACCGCTTCAATCAATTATCGATGTAATTTGTTCAAAATATGATGTGGATCAGAATCAATTCGAACGCGACCTTGATGATTACCTGTCTCAGTTAAAGGATTACACAATTTTGGAATAATCCGATGGAAAGCCAAATCAAAAACCCGGACAAAAAGAACAAAAAGAAAATTGTTGTTGCTGTTACGGCCCTGAATGCTATCGACAGTCCCGGCCCGGGAGTAGCTGTGATTCGAGCCATTCGCGAGTGTTCCGATTTTGAGGTACGCATTATCGGACTCTCTTACGAATCACTTGAGCCGGGAATTTACATGCACGACCTTGTGGACAAGACTTATCAAATTCCATACCCATCGGCGGGGACAGACACACTGCTGGGGCGTCTGATGCATATTCACCAAATAGAACATCTGGATTTGATTATCCCCAATTTTGATGCGGAGCTTTTTAATTTCATAAAACTAAAAGATAAACTAAAAGAAGCCGGGATAAGCACCTTCCTGCCTGAAATGAAGTCATTTGAAGCCCGCGATAAAATAAAACTATATGAGTTCGGCAAAAAACATGAATTGTCAATTCCTAAAGATAAACTGATTTACCAGGCTTCAGATCTTGCTGAGGCTGCGGAGCAAATTGGATATCCAATGGTTGTTAAGGGTAAATTTTATGATGCCATTATTGCCAACACATTTGAACAGGCTCATAAGGCTTTTTATCAAATTCAGGCAAAGTGGGGGCTTCCAATCATCGCTCAGGAGTTTATTAATGGGACAGAAATCAATATTGCGGCCTTGGGCGATGGGCAAGGGAACACCATCAGCGTGATCCCGATGCGAAAATTATACATTACTGATAAGGGAAAAGCCTGGGCTGGAATCACGATCGATGACACCTCGTATATTGATTTGGCAAGAAAATTTGTACGAATCACAAAATGGTGTGGAGGATGCGAACTTGAAATTATGCAAACTTGCGATGGAAAATCCTATATAATGGAGGTCAATCCCCGTTTCCCGGCATGGATCTACCTGTGTGCGGCTGCAGGGCAAAACCAACCGGCGACACTCGTCAAAATGGCTATCGGTCAAAAGGTTATTCCATTCAGGAAGTACGAAGTGGGGAAAATATTTATCCGTTATGCCTGGGATTTGATCACCAATATCAGCGAATTTCAGAGAATTTCGGGAACCGGAGAACTTGAAGGTATGAAATCCAAATAATCACGAACTCAAAATTTCAGCTTTGGTCAAAAGCAGACGTTCGTAACAAACTAACACGATGGATAAAATAAGATATGAAAGGCCTGTTATTCAGAAAATGAATTCAGGTTTAATGAATAAATTCGGGACACGAACAGAATATGAACCTGTTACCCATATTGAGAGTGTACCGGTTAAAAGTCTGATTAACCAGTATGGATCTCCCTTATTTGTTATTTCAGAAAAACAGCTTAGACGCAACTTTCAGAATGCAACACGAATCTTTAAAACCCGCTATCCCAAAATTCAATTTGCCTGGTCGTATAAGACCAATTACCTGAATGCCGTCTGTCAGGTATTTCACCAGGAGGGATCGTGGGCAGAGGTTGTCTCCGGATTCGAATATGGCAAAGCGTTGAACAATGGAGTTCCCGGACATAAAATCATCTTCAACGGACCCAACAAATCGGACGATCAACTTATTTTGGCTGCGCGCAACAACTCATTAATACATATTGACCACTACGACGAGCTTTACACGCTGATCAGGCTAAGTGAGGAAAATAACCTGAGACCCCGTGTAGCCATCCGCGTTAATATGGATACCGGAATATACCCTAAATGGGACAGATTTGGATTCAATTTTGAAAACGGACAAGCCTGGAATGCGATCACCAGGGTCATCAATTCGGTCAATCTTAACCTGGTTGGACTCCATTGCCATATCGGAACTTTTATGCTCGCACCCGCAGCCTATGCTATCGCAGCCACCAGCTTGTGCGAACTCACCTGGAGTATTCGGGAAAAATTCAATAAAACCCTGCAATATATTGACATAGGGGGAGGATTCCCATCGGCCAATACCTTAAAGGGAGCCTATCTGCCCGGTTCAGATACCGTTCCTTCCATTGATCAGTTTGCCGACGCGATAACCGATGTAATTCTCGGGTACGGTTTCAAGCAGGATGATCTGCCATTATTAATACTCGAAACAGGCCGGGCCCTGATCGACGATGCCGGATACCTGCTGGGAACAGTACTGGCAACCAAACGACTTTCAGACGGAAGAAGAGCAACAATCCTTGATATCGGAGTAAATTCATTATTTACCTCGTTTTGGTATGAACACAAGGTTAGTCCGGCACAGGCATTTGGTCAGCATACCGAAGAGATGGTCCTTTACGGCCCTCTATGTATGAATATCGATATCATTCGTGAAAGTATTACCATGCCTTTGCTTGAAAAGGGGAACCATCTTGTGATTCACCGGGTAGGGGCTTACAACATGACTCAATGGATGCAGTTTATTACCCTCAGGCCCAATATAGTCCTAATAGATAATGAAAATAATACGCACATTATCCGAAAAGCAGAGACCAGTGAAAACATTGAATTAAACGAACAAATACCAGATCATCTAAAATATAACGCCCTTAAATAGGAAATTAATCCACTATATTCACACCAAATTTTAATCATTAAAGTCTGTCATGTCCTTTCATCGAACTATCAGCACATTTCGTGACACAGTTCTGCCAGCCACCCTCAACAGCTATTCTGTTATCTTCTTTTTTAACAACAGACTATTGACATTGGTGATTATGGGAGTCACCTTCTTCCATTTATTTGCCGGATTGTGCGGTTTAATTTCCGTTCTGTTTGCTGTGATGATTGCTAATTCAATGGGTTATGACAAGATCATGATTAAGAGCGGATTGTACAGCTTTAATGCACTGCTTGCCGGCATCGGGATGGGAACCTTTTTTAATCCCGGTTATGTTTTCTTTAGTTTATTGTTGCTTGCCGCGTTAATGACACTTTTCCTTTCTGTTACATTTGGTGGTTGGCTGATTAAATATGGCTTGCCGTTTCTGAGCATCCCATTCATTCTTACTTTCTGGCTAATTGTTCTCCCCTCAGGCCAATTCGAAAATCTCGGGTTTACCCAGCACAATATCTACTGGATGAATGAGATGTATGCTATAGGAGGGAATCCTATGCTACACCTTTTTCAAACTATCGACACCCTTCCAATGCACAAGATGGCAGACATTTACCTCCGGTCGTTGAGTTCGATATTCTTTCAGGATAATCTAATTGCAGGTTTATTCATTGCATTGGCACTGCTTATCTGTTCAAGAATAGCCTTCTCCTTAACCGTTATCGGATTTATTTCGGCTTATCTTTTTGCAAAATTCTCGGGTTCAGCCACCGCGAGTCTCACCTATTACAACATAGGGGCAAACTATATGATGGTTGCCATGGCCATTGGTGGATTTTTCCTTATCCCATCAAAATATTCCTACCTCTGGACTGTCCTGCTGGTGCCGCTTACCTCGCTTGTATTACTGTTTATAAGCAAAATGTTAGGATTCCTTCAGTTACCGGTTTTCTCCCTTCCATTTTCGTTAGTGGTTATTCTTTTTGTCTATTTTCTGATGCTTCGAACCAATCCCTCCAAATTAAAACTGACCCCCATTCAATATTATTCCCCCGAAATAAATCTTTATACATTTAAAAACAACCAGCAAAGAGTCGCAAACCTGCTCTATTTTCCGCTCCATTTACCATTTTGGGGAGAATGGACCGTAACCCAGGGGCACGATGGCCAATATACACATAAAGGAAATTGGGGAAAGGCATTCGACTTTATGCTGCTCGATGATCAGGAACTAACCCATTCTTCCAATGGTTTAGTTTGTGAAAACTACTATTGTTACAATAAACCTGTTTTGGCGCCAGCCGATGGTATCGTGGAGGAGATCACCGATAACAACGACGACAATGAAATTGGTCAGGTAAACACTGCCAATAATTGGGGAAATACGATTATCATAAGACATATTCCTGGTTTATACACTCAATTATCCCACCTAAAAAAAGGTTCTTTTAAAGTGGCTAAGGGTGACTTTGTCAGGCGTGGCGATTTATTGGCACATTGCGGCAACTCCGGGAGATCGCCAGAGCCCCACCTCCATTTTCAGGTGCAAACCACTCCTCAGCTCGGCTCAGCAACAATTGATTATCCGTTTGCCTATTACTTTGAAAAAGACAAGAATCAGCAACGATTAAAGCAGTTTTCCAAACCCGTTGAAGGGGCAAAGGTATCGCCGGTCGAGATCAGCCAAATGCTGAAAATGACATTCAATATCGCCCCAAATTCGATCTTAATTTATAGTTTCGAGGATGAATCAGGGAATGAAAAAAGAGAACAATGGAATGCTTATACTGATGCTTATAATTACAAATACTTGTATTGCAAAGAGACAGGATCGACAGCCTATTATGTTTGTGATGGCACCATGTTCTACTTTATAAGTTTCTACGGCAATAAAGAATCGCTGCTTTACTATTTTTATCTTTCTGCCTACACTATTTTCTTGGGAGAATCTGAAAATTTCGAAACAAAACAGGCTATGCCAATCAGTATCCTGCAGAGCAGAAAATTAAGTGCCTGGCTTCAGGATTTTATTGCCCCTTTCTATATTTACCAAAAAGTTTGGCATACTTTAAAACCGATATCTTCCATCAGTAATTTTAACAGCAAAATGTTGATTTTAGAATCTGATATTCAGGTTTCAGTTTTTAAGAGATCCAGCGTCGTCAGTGAAAGCCGGATAACAATTATGGGGGATTATATCAAGGAATTCAATTATAAATCGGATAAAGTTAATATTCAGGCTAAATGGTTAAATTTATAATAATAGCACTACTTTTAGTTCCTGCGGTTATCAAAGCACAGCAACCTCTCACTTTTACTGTCACGGATAGTACCACCTATCAGTGCTATTTAAAGGGTGATTGGGAAAAACTGATCATGACAGGAAAACAGGCGATCGGGCAAGATATCGATTACAAAAAGCTTCGTCAACGAATGGGATATGCCTATTTTGCCAAGGCAGACTATTACGCATCGCAGATTCAATACGAAAAAGCACTTGCTTTCGATGAATATGATCCCGAAACACGGGAATATCTCTATTATTGCGCATTAAATACTGGTAACCAGTCTTATGCACGTATTCTTGCTAAAACGCTATCTCCGGAGCTTAAGAAAAAACTAGGCATTGAAATTTTCAAGCCAATCGATGCCATTGATCTGGAATATAATTACAAATCCAATAACAGCCAAACCAGGTCAAACCCAATTTATCTTCGCGCAGGAGTAAATACCAAACTGGGCTACAGGGTTCAACTATATCAGTCGGTTTCGAATTATCAGCAGATCCTTGATTCCTCCCTCACCAAACAACCTGAATATTATGCACTGCTAAGCTGGTCTGCAACCTCTATCCTTTCGTTTAATGCGGCTTATCACTATCTGAATACCTCCGTCAATGGTTATAAACTACCCGAAAATCTCGTATTTGCCTCTCTTTCGGCGAGAATAAACCGCTTTACGTTGGGTGCCGAAGGTTCAATTTTGAGCAGCAACACAGGAAATACAAGCCAGGTCGGACTTCAGGCAGATGTTGCATTCCCAGGGAAATCAGGCCTCTATCTTAAGAGCTTACTAACTGAAATGATGGAAACAGGAAAGAACAGAATCGTTATATCGGAAATAGCAGGAGTCCGCCTGACCAAAAGTTTATGGGGAGAAGGGAGCATTACGCTGGGCAATTTAAAAGATTACAGTGATTATAAGGCCCTTTATGTTTACAATTCAGTCGATCCAACCACTTTCAGAACTGGTATGACCCTATTCTGGCATTTGGGAAAAAGAACCACTTTTTTTATGAATTATACCTTTGACAAGAAACAAATTAAAAGCACGACAAATAATTATAACCAACAATCATTTTCAGGAGGAATCGTATGGAAACTTTAAGAAAAAATATCTTTACCGTCTTACTTGTATTAATAAGCGTTACAGCTTTTTCCCAATCTGCCGAAGTGTTTCAAAATGCATTTGTAAAAAGCTACGTTGCAGAGAATGACAAGAACTATCCGCTGGCAATCAGTGAATTAAAGGCCGTTTATGATCCGGCAGGTTATATGATCAATATCCGTTTGGGTTGGCTTAATTATCTTGACAAACAATATACGGTATCGGCTAACTTTTACAAAAAATCAATAGCCATACGACCTTATGCCATTGAAGCCCGTTTTGGCTGCGTAAAACCTCTCAGTGCACTCGAAGACTGGGAAGGAGTTAAGAAGCAATACCAGGAAATTTTAACCATTGATCCTCAAAATACGTTGGCAAATTACTGGCTGGGTGTGGTTTATTACAACAGAAAAGACTTTTTAAACGCCGTAGAGCTTTTTGAAAAAGTAGTCAACTTATATCCGCTGGATTATGATTCATTGATTATGCTGGCATGGTCAAAACTCAAAAGCAGTAAGTCCGCAGAGGCAAAAATATTGTTTCAGCAAGCGCTTATCATCCGTCCCAACGATAGTACAGCAATCAGCGGATTAAAAATGATGCCGTGATACGACTATAATTTACATCAAATTTAAAATGCTTGTCACTATCTTTCCGGAGCACCGCACTTCATAACCGTTGGTATATTCAATGACATACATCGTTCTGTTGATATAACCACCGTATGGCGAAGGCTTTTGAAAATTATATTCGGTCTGAAGGAGATCGACTCCCGGATTTGAATGGGTCCCCCTGAAAACCTTCCCGGACTGGCCAAGGGAGGAAATAAAATATAATGCAATATCATATCCCTGAAAGCTGTATTGGGAAGGTTCACCATTATATGCCAACCTGTATTTTTCAATAAAGCGGTTCACTTTTGAATTTCCGTAATCGATGAAATAAGGGGAAAGATAATGAAGATTAGTATTATGAAGATATTCAATATCAATACTTTGCATTTTAGCATATTCCTGAAGCCCGATTACTTTGATCTTATGTGTTTTCGAAATAGTATTCAGTCTGGTCATGGCAACGCTTACGTTTGCCTCACTTTCTTCTGCCAGTATAAAGATGTTCTCTTTGTCAGCCTTTAGCAGCTCCTCCAAACCGGTGAATTCTTCCGAAAGAATATTGTACTCTTTCACCTTTCCGCTTCCCCTGGACTGATTAAGTCTGTTGAGAAGGAATTTTTCATCTTCTGAATCACCACCGTGGTTTAGTAAAATAATGTTTTGTCCAAAATAATTCGCTGAAATATAGTCGGCAGTGCCCGAGAGCCTGAGTTTTCGACCAGGGTTTATCAGATAGTATCCCGGAGTATTTGACACAAAATGGCTATCGGATGAGAGAGGCGAAACCATGGGTATAAAGTTCTTGGCACTCATCTCAGCCATAATCTTTTGATCATTTGGATATACTGGTCCGATAATCAGGTCGAGAGACAAGAATTCAGGCTTTTTTATCAGGGTATTTACTACATTACTGTCATGATAAGTATCGTAAACAAAAAGCTTTACCTTCATTCCTGCCTCGGTTAATTTATTGGCAGCGAGCATAACACCTGAATAAAATGCCAGAAAATTATCCGAATGCTGGGAATTGCGGACAGAATCGTTAAGATTTTGGCAGAACGGGAGGTAAATGCCGATTTTTAAGGTTTTATTCAAAACTGCAGCAGTGCCTTCCAAATTGCCGTGAGATGAATTATCCTCTTTTTCAGTTAGCTGTTTGGGCTGTACTACCTCTTTTTTAACAACCATCGTTTCTAACGCAGCCGATGATTTTGGGGACGTTGGTGCGACTTTAAGGGAGGGAGTTTCTGCGGGAATTTCAACTTGTGCGATTTTCTTTGCAGGAAGTTGAATGACCATCCCGGATCTAAATCCATCCTTGAGCGCAGGGTTTAACTGAACCAATTCAGCCTGTGATACACCAAATCTCCTTTGCAGCTGATAATAGTTATCCCCGCTGACAATTGTATATTCTTTTGATGATATTTCTGCAGGTTTGGAGGGTTTAGCTGAAAAGTTTGCACTCAAAGGGATGTTTAAAACCGCCCCCTTAGATAGAACCCCCTTCAGCACAGGATTTACTTTCAGAATCTCCTCCTGGGTGGTATTAAACAACCTTGAAATTGCATAGAGCGTTTCCTTGCGCCCGACTATATATTTTATACGCAGGGGACTTTTGTTCAGTTTTTCGTCCGGCCGAATCGAAAAAGGGACAGGAATTCTTAATTCATCACCTTCATGAATCCCTTGTTTTGATTGCGGGTTATTTTTGAAAAAATCCTCTACTGGCTGATTAAACTTTCGGGCTATTGAAAACGCATTTTCCCCTTTCCATGCCACATAATACGCATACTTTTTAACATCATCAGTTGTCTTGTCATCTTCAGACTTTATCTGGGCATGCAGGGAAGTCAACAAGGTAAAAAAAAGAAAAAAAACAGAAACAGCAGATATTGTTCGGATTTTAAAGTGGTTCAAGGCCATGTAAACAAATTTATTTATGCTCGCCAAAGTTACGCATAAATTGAACCCGTTCAAACTCAGCAAGGTTTGTTGTATTATCCAAGCTTAGTTTACCTCTGAAATCGGAAATTGATTCGTAACCATTCTCCTCCATCCATTTACTAAGATTCTGAATCATAGATGTGATAACAGAAAATCCATCCTGATAAAGGGCCGAAACGATCTGAACAGTCGTGGCACCCACCAACAACATCTTTACGATTGTTTGCCAGTTATGAATACCAGTGGAAGCAGACAAGTCGCTGTTAACCCGATTGGCCATCATCCCAATCCACCGCAGTGTTAGCTTGTAGTCCGTATTTTGGCTCAAAACATCTGAACCGATAATTTTCTGTTCATAGATATCCACATCGGGGCTGTAAAACTTATTAAACAAAGTCAACCCCTTGATTTCGGAAAATGAAAGATCCCTGATAACGGCACCCAGGTTTGAGAAATAGGAACTTATTTTCAGTGATATTGGAATTTTTATCTTGGAGGAAACGCGTGAAACGATATCAAAATAGGTACTCTCATTATCGTCATTGGTTTGAGTGAGATTTGTCGGGAGAACGAAAATGTTCAGTTCAATGGCATCTGCTCCGGCATCTTCTGCTTTTTTCGCGAAAAAGGCCCATTCATGTGATGTGGTGCAATTAATACTGGCAATGATCGGAATTGACAACTCCTTTTTGGCTTCTGTAATCAGGTTAAGGTAATTTTTCAGGTTATCTTTCTTAATCTGGTA
>TBL_comb47_HYPODRAFT_10005451_pt1 | contig 14161 bp, 15 predicted proteins | sample TroBogypolimnion_40_FD_10682 | JGI IMG/M metagenome (IMG submission 10682)
TGTCGCCACGGATCAGTACCGACTCGGGACAAAGGCGCCTGGCCAATTTCATGGGCATCCCCGAGCGGACTCCAAACAGCCGCGTTTCGTAACTGCAACTGGCCACCACTCCACGGTCGGAGGTGCCACCGATGATCACGGGCATCCCGATCAGTTTACTGTTGTGCAGCCGTTCGACCGAGACAAAAAAAGTGTCAAGATCGTAATGAACGACCGTCTTGTTCGATATCTGGCTGATCTCCTGCATCATTAAATTTTTAATTTTTTTCGGGAAATTTTTGTTTCTCAGGAAAATGTATTATTTTTGATCATTAAATGATCATTTATCCGGTTATAATATAATCATTTTTTAAAGATTGATATGATGACAAGAAAAAAAAGAGTCTTCTCTTTTCCTCCGTCCTCCGGTTAAAACCGAAGGTTGTTATTGGGCAACTCCTACAGAGTTGCTTGCCAATAACATACAATATATCTGGAATGCGTTTAATCACAACTCTGTAAGAGTTGCCTGTAAATAACCCTCGGTTTCAACCGGGGGGCAAAAACAAAAACAAAAAAGACATGTCATGAACAGCTACCGACAAATACTTTATCACATCGTATTCTGCACCTACAACAGGGAAAACACGATTCCCCCAGATCAGCAAGAAGGCTTGTATAAATATATTGGGGGAATTATTACCAACCGAAAGGGCGTATTGTACCAAATAAATGGGATGGAAAACCACACCCATATTTTATCCGACTTACATCCTACCGTGGCTCTTGCCGATTTTATCAAGGAGATCAAAACCGCCTCCAATTTTTGGATGAAACAAACCGGGAAATATCCTGAATTTACCAACTGGGCAGAAGGTTATTGTGCATTGACCTATACTTATAGGGATAAAGCAATGATCTTAAACTACATAAAGAATCAAAAAAAGCATCACAAACAGGTTGCTTTTGAAGATGAATATAGGGGCTTGCTCGAAGAAAACGGGGTGGAATTCGATGAGAGGTACATCTTTTGATGAGGATGAGTATCCGATTTCCTCCGGTTCTCCGGTCCTCCATCCTCCGGTTGAAACCGAAGGTTATTATTGGGCAACTCTTACAGAGTTGTGATGAAATTTTCTACTGTTTAAATATCAGTATATTAACAGGCAACTCCGTAAGAGTTTCCCGTAAATAACCCCCGGTTTCAACCGGGGAAAAACGACTAAAAATATGTATTTCAACTCAAACATCAGATTAATGCGGAAACGTCGCGGACGTACGCAGGACGAAGTGGCTTTCTCGCTGAACATGAAACGCCCTACACTGAGCGGCTACGAAAATGGGGTGGCGCAACCCGGTGTGCAACAATTGATTGCCTATTCGGAATATTTTGGGATTTCGATCGACACGTTGGTTAAGGTTGACCTGTCGAAGCTCAGGGAGAGCGAACTGCGACAGCTCGAAAGCGGGTTTGATGTGTTCGTAAAAGGGAGCAAGCTGAGGATACTCACCACAACGGTCGATCGTGCGAACAACGAGAACATCGAACTGGTGCCCGAAAAAGCGAAGGCCGGTTATATGCGCGGCTTTGCCGATCCCGAATTTGTGAGCGAACTCCCTGTATTTCAACTTCCCTTCCTCTCACCCGAACGAAAATACCGCACCTTCCAGATCAGCGGCGATTCGATGCTGCCTATTCCCGACGGGGCCTGGGTGACCGGTGAATTTGTCCAGGACTGGAACACCCTGAAAAATGGGGATGCCTGTATTGTGCTGACATTGGATGAAGGGATCGTCTTTAAGGTTCTGGAAAACAGGATCATAAAAGAGGGAAAAATCGGACTGGTGTCACTCAACGCCATTTACAAACCCTACGAGCTTTCGGTGGTCGAGGTGCGCGAAATCTGGCGGTTTGTCCATTACATCAGCGATGAGCTGCCATCCGGCGAAGTTTCATCGGCCGATCTTGCCACTTCGTTGAACCAGCTCAGGCAGGATGTGGCGTTGATCAAAGAAAGGATAATTACAAATGAACTATAGTATAGCAATATACAGTGCTGTGCCCTTATTATTAATATTGATCCGTTATAGCAAAGGTGAAATACTTTGTTATAACGGACATGATTTCATACTTGATATAGTTATTTGACGGCCTTCTATTTTGATGGGTTAGCTTTACTCCAAAATATAAGATCCAGCAATTTCAAATTTGTTAATTGTTCGTACTTTATTATTTTCTCTTTATCAAGATGTTGTAGTTTATCAATTATTGTTCTTAAAATATCTATGTTGCTATTTGCCCAATGCCTGTATTCAGAACTAATGATCAAGAATGCAATAAAAAAACTTTCTTTTTTCAGACCAAAGAACTCTTTTATCGGATTGTCCAGAGCACAATAATCATCCGGTCGAAATGTGTGAACCAACTTAGCAAAAAAAGAACCCAAATCCCTTTCAACGTCTTTATCTTTATGTTTGATTTTTGCTTTCCGAAACCATTTAAAATACAGTTTAGACAGATCATCTTCACGGATTAGTTTAAGAATTTCCGTTTTCTGCAATTCAAGATCATTAAGATAATTTTTATCAATACCTTGAAGTGAATATTGGGCTTTAAATATCCGAAAAAACTCTTTTGATGTTAAATATGAGTTTTCATTATTAATTGACTCAAAGTAAAATCGTTGAAAGTTAGCTGAAGAAATACCGGTTATATGTCTTTCATAAAGATCAATCTTCACGACTTGTTCAATTACCTGTTCATTTAAATTATCGGATATTTTTTGATAAACTGTCTGTTTTAAACAGTTGATATATTCTTGTTCATGGTTAATCATTTATTTAGCTTATTGATAAGTCTTTACCTATGAGTTCTTCCAGTTAACGATCATCATCACCACCCCCAATATCAGGTAAACGCCGCCCATAAGGCGCGAGAGGGAGCGTTCGCTGATTTTGCTTGCAAATCGGGCGCAATAAATCCCCGTGAGGATCGCACTGAAAGCGAGCGCGATTCCTGTCAATAGGTTCACGTTGCCCAATGAGGCATGTCCGATTACTCCCGACAGGGCGGTGAGCGACATGATCAAAATTGAGGTCCCAAGGGCTTTGTGCATAGGGAACCGGTTCACAAACAATAGGATCAACAAGATATTCGTACCGCCACCTGCCCCGATAAAGCCGGTCATAAAACCACTTATGCCGGCCAGTAAAATAGAGAGGAGGAGCCTCCAAACCGGAGATTTGTTTTCGGAAAGGTCAAAAGGGTCAACGGGATTTTTATCGCGTTTAATCCCTGTACGCCAAATAATTAATGCCAGAACAACCAACATAAAGGAGAAACCTGAATCAAGTCCCCGTTCAGGGATCTTATCCGAAAATCGGGCACCGATCTGCGCCATGAACACGGATGATGCTGCTACCCATGCCGCCGATTTTATGGCAATATTGTCATTTTTGAAATATGTCCTTGAAATCACCAAAGAGGTCAGCACATCGACCACCAGACTGGTGCCAATTGCTTCATGGATGGGGAATTTGAAAAAAATGGTAATGAGCGGAACGACCACCATTACACCAGAGGCACCGGTCAAACCCGTAACCAAACCTGAAAAACAGCCAATTAGAATGATCAAAAAGATCTCCATTCATTGAGATTAACCGATGATTAATTTTTTTTATCTGTCGGCAAAAATAACAAATAGTGCTGGGTTTCAAAAGTTACCCGTAATTTTGTTCCTTTGCTAAAGGTGAAATAACAAATACCATAATTTAAACGATATGGATTTAAAGGATTTGGTCAGAAACAACCGAAGTTACAGAAGATTTGATGAACAATATGTTATAGATCGGGATACCTTGGTCGAACTGATCGGATTGGCCCGATTTGCTGCGTCGGGAAGAAATGCACAACCTTTGAAATATTTTTTAAGTTGTGACACAGTACGGAACGACCAGATTTTCGATACATTGGCCTGGGCAGGATACTTCAAAGATTGGCCAGGCCCTGAAAAAGGTGAGCGCCCTTCAGCCTATATCGTTGTTTTGTTGGATACAACGATTTCTGACAATTATTTTTGTGATGATGGAATTGCCATGCAAAATATATTGCTCGGTGCAACAGATAAAGGACTTGGTGGGTGTATTATCAGGTCAATTCATAAACCCCGTCTTTCATCAATTCTACAACTTCCTCATAATCTGGATATTATTGATGTTGTTGCATTAGGTAAACCGATTGAAAAAGTGGTCATTACCCCCATTGGATCGGATGGCGACATTAAATACTACCGTGATGGAAACGGGATCCACTATGTCCCGAAACGATCGGTGGATGATTTGATTGTAAAATAATGCTTCGACGATGCTCAGCAACCCTGCTTCGACGATGCTCAGCAACCCTGCTTCGACGATGCTCAGCAACCCTGCTTCGACGATGCTCAGCAACCCTGCTTCGACGATGCTCAGCATTCGGAGAATGGAGACTGAAGACCTTTGCTTCGACTCCGCTCAGCAATCGTTACTAGATTGTTGTCAGCCGCCAGTCCCCAGTTGCCAGCCGCCAGCCGCTATTTCAACTTCAGTTTTTTCTCAAAGATCTTTTTGAATTTGTCCACTTTCGGGGTAATCACAATGCGGCAGTAACCCTGATTGGGATTATTTTCATAATATTCCTGATGGTAATTCTCAGCCGGATAGAATTTTTCAAATTTTGTAATCTCCGTTACAATCGGATTGCTCCAGATTTTCCCTTTCTCAAGCTTTGCCTTATAGGCAATTGCCTCTTGTTTTTGTTCCTCATCCAAGTAAAATATGGCCGATCTGTATTGTGTCCCACTATCAGCACCTTGACGGTTAAGCGTAGTTGGGTCGTGCGTCATCCAGAAAACTTCAAGAAGTTCGGCAAAAGTGACTGTTTGCGGATCGTAAGTAATCTGCGTACATTCGGCATGACCTGTCCGACCAGTACAAACCTGTTCATATGTTGGATGAGCCACGGTTCCACCAGAGTAACCTGAAACAACTTTTATAACACCCTTTAACTGGCTGAACATTGCCTCAGTACACCAAAAGCATCCGCCTGCGAAAACAGCAGTTTTTGTATTTTCATCTTTCATTTCATTACTTTTAATTTGAATTAACGAACTTTTTACCTCCGATGGCAGGATAGTAAAAAAACCTAAAATATACAATATATACCTTTTCATTTTCTATTACCTTTAATTGATTGTTTACGGACTTACCTGATATAAGGTTTCTGTTTAATTAATTTTTTAAATTTATAAATAATGTTTAGTTTAGGACCATTTAATATTCACATATTTAAATATTCACATATAGGGAATTAACTCTGGTGTTGTGAAAATTGGTTTTGCTTTGGGTTGTTAATAACATTTAGTTAATTCTTGTAAATTTCGGCGATGATATATAAAAGTTTATTTTTTATTCTTGTTCAACAATTGAAAAATTGGTATTTAAATAGGAATGCTTTCTGTTCCGGCAATTACCTGAAACACATAGCGATCGTTTCGGGTGTCTTGCTCATTTTTATCTTTAACCAATGCAAGAAAGATCCTGTTACCCTTGCTCCTTTGAATCTGGATGTCATCTTCCTTGGGCATAAGGGGGGTGGGAACAATCTATTTAACAATATTCATGTCGAGAACACCCTACCTTCGGTTCAGGATGGATTAAGGACGATGAATGGTGTTGAAGTTGATATACAAATGAGCCTCGATGGGACAATCTGGATATACCACAATGCCGACCTTGGTGAAACAAGTTGCAATGCCAATTACCACCACTGTCTTATCCTCTTGAAAGATTCCGTAATAGAAAAAATTCAAATTTGTAGTGGTGGTATGCACGATCGGATTTATAAGCTTAAGGAGGTGGTCGATTTCTGGAACAGCAAAAATGAAGGGTTTCCAATATCATTGCACATCAAAACGGATATGGGCCGCGACACGCTCAATCATCCTTTGATTGGCGGACAATCAGCCTATCTGAATAAACTTGCTGATAAACTGGCCATTTTATTTCCCTCAATACAAACAGAAGACCGTATCTATGTTGAGATATTTGATGGTGACTTCAGGGATAAGGTCCACGCAACAATACCAAAGATGAGTGTCTGTTTATTAAAGGAAGCTACGTTTCCCCAACAGGTTGATTCCGCCATTGATGGTGGTTATGATGGGATTAGCAGCGGTTTTGATTGTGAACTGATTTCCACAGCCGAGGTCAAGAGGGCTCGGGATAGCGGTCTGGCAGTACATTTGTGGACACCCGATACAAAGGTAGAGATCATCCAGGCCTATAATTTAAAACCCAGCCATATTCAAACCGACAATATGTATGGGGCAATAATTTGCCAACCATATTACAATCCGTCAGGTAACTGAGACAATATAATTTTTCGTGTTAAACTTTTATTTTTTTTTCGATAGCTTTATAAATTATTAAATGGAACAGAAAGTGTTTATCCGTTCGGTATCGTTCAACTTTTAAAAGTTATAATTTATGGATTACAAGACATTAATATTCAGAATTTTACCAATATTGGATTACAAAATTGGGTTTGCCGGTTCTTTTTATTCAAGGAGATTTTTGCCATCGTTAGTGTTTCTTGCCGGATTAACCTGCTTATTGATTTTTACTCAATGCAAAAAAACGACCCTAAGCCTTTCCCCCTTAAACCTGGATGTCGTATTTTTTGGACATAAAGGTGGTGGAAACAATTCGTTCAATCAAAACTTTATTGAAAATACCTTGCCTTCTGTGAAAGATGGGTTAAGATCGATGAACGGTGTTGAGGTCGATGTTCAGATGAGTCTCGATGGTACACTTTGGATGTTTCATCATCCCGATGTTGGCGAATCGAGCTGTCAGACCAATTATCACCACAGCCTGATTCTATTAAAGGATTCCGAAATTGAAAAGGTCCAGATTTGCAGTGGTACCAAGCAAGACCGGATCTATAAGCTTGAAGAGCTTGTCGGTTATTGGAACAGCACGACCAATGGATTTCCTATCTCGATGCATATCAAACTGGACCAGACCAGGGACACACTGAACCACGTATTAATAGGCGGTGAATCTGCTTATCTTTTAAGAGTGGCGGCTAGTCTGGCAAAAGTACTGTCAACAATTAATCATCAGAATCAACTTTTTTGTGAAGTGTTTGATGCTGCATTCCGGGATAAAGTTCACGCTACAATTCCCGGATTAAAAGTTTGCCTTCTTAAGGAAGTCACCTTCCCTGAACAGGTTGACGCTGCCCTTAGCGGTGGATATGACGGAGTAAGCAGCAGCTTTGCTAGTGAAGCGATTTCCACTGCAGAGGTAAAAAGGGCCCGCGATAATGGCCTGGTTGTTCAGTTATGGACACCCGACACAAAAGATGAAATCATACAGGCTTATAATCTTAAACCAGATCACATTCAAACCGACAATATGTACGGGGCAATCATTTGTGAACCCTATTATACTCCTGCCAAGTAATTCAGAAACCAAATATTGATTCATTTTTTAATACGTTAAATGTTAAGCAAAAACAAATTCAAGATCACCGGCAACAAAATGATTCACCTTTCAATCAAAAGGGTCTTAGAAACTTGTTTAAATATTCGAGGGATTACAGTTCTTCTCTTAGTTTTAGCCATTTTAATGATAACCACGCGCTTCAAGAAAGGTACGGTAACAACCCCCACACCATCCAAAGCAGATGTAACCTTTCTCGGACACAAGGGTGGCGGTAGCAATTCATACAATTCAAACCAGATAGAAAATACACTGACTTCTTTTCAGGAAGGATTGAAGTCACTTGATGGTGTTGAAACTGACCTTCAAATGAGCCTCGATGGGACCATCTGGTTGTTTCACAATACTGACCTTGGCAATTGGAGCTGCACATCTGAATATCACCATACAATTGTACTCATGAAAGATGCTGATATTGTTAAGGTTAAGATGTGTAATGGAAATATCCAGAACCGAATCTATAAGTTAGAAGTGTTAATTAGTTTCTGGAGCAGTACAACAAATGGATTTCCGATTTCATTGCATAGCAAACTGGATTTTGAGGCCAACACAATCAATAACCCTTTGATCGGTGGTGAAGCGGCTTACCTTTCAAAATTTGCAGATCGGTTGAAGCTATTATTTCCCTCCATAAAATTTGCCAATCAAATTGGTATTGAAGTTTATGATGCGACGTATTGTACAAAAATCCACAATATATTACCTGGAATAAAAGTTTGCCTGATCAAAGAGGTGACATTTCCAAAACAGATCGACGATGCCCTGTCATTGGGTTATGATGGGGTGAGTTGCAATATCTATGAATCGACACTTTCATTTGATGAGGTAAAAAGGGCCCAGTCCAATGGATTAATCGTTCATCTTTGGGCCTGCGATTCAAATGCTGAATTACTAAAAGCGTATAACCTGAAACCCAATTTTATATAGACTGACGATTTAGATGCAATAGGCATAGTATTAAGTAATTAATATACATAAATATAAGTATTTCATTCACATTCTAATATCCATTATTATGAAATTTTGTACTCATTGTGGAAATCAGCTCCATTCCGATGCACGATTTTGTGAAAGCTGTGGGGCACCTACCAGTATTGCAACCATTAACCTGGCAGATCAGGCTGGTAAAAGTCAAACAAATCGTTATGTAAGTCCGTCAACTCCCGGAATTACAAGTGAAATAAAACTTCCAAACGCATCACGCCGAATTGTTAAAGTGTGGTACATCATCACCCTTATTTCTCTGATCGGTATTTTTGTACCGTCATGGCTTGAAATAGATGGGATGAGCGGGGGTTTTGGAATAAGTTTTCTTTGTGGGTTCTTAGTAATGGTTGGTCTAATTGTCATCTTTGTGTACCGCGCCAGAGCCAAACAGATGGACAGAATTTTATCGGGTGAAGGGAAAATTGCTTATTGGCAATATGCACAGGAAGAATGGGTTCGTTTTGTTATTGCCGATTTCGAAGAAGAGAGGGTCATGAAAAGGAACTTGTTTTTCCTTATTGCCGGCATTTCAGTGATCGTAGGCATCGTGCTGGCTTTCCTTGTTGAAGAACCAACGGTTATCTTGATGATAATTTCTGGTTTAATCGTATTGGTTTCAATCCCGGCCTATTTGGTCCCACGCTATAGGCTCAAAAAACTCAAGAATTCGAGGGCAGAAGCTCTGGTTACAGAAAATGGGTTGATCGTTGGGAAAATGTTCCACTCCTGGATTGGAATGGGGGCAAGACTTGATCAGGTATCAATTAATATGGAAGCTGAGCCCAGGATGATCGAATTTACCTATTCTATGCCTGCACGTCATGGAAGACAGACCGAAGTCGCCCGGGTGCCCGTGCCACAAGGGAAAATTGACGAGGCAGTTGCTATTGCAGAACACTTTAATAACCGTCGGACTTAAGATCATTGGTGTAAAAAAAATGGCCTTCAAATTGAAATTTTAAGGCCATTTTTTTTGAAGGCAAAACAATATTATGAATTTTTAATTTGCATTACCCTGTGATGGATGCCCGACAGGTAATTGATCATTGTGACATAACGATTCACAGCGGGTGCGATCATCACTTTCCCTGTCCCTGTAAAAGTGTTTACAATGCCCTCACCCGAGATCATTGATCCGAAAATACCTTTACTCGCTTTCGCAACAGTCAGTTGAACAGAACCTTGCCGGGCAACGGCAAAGGAACCGTCAACAACTAACTTACCGTTTAGCAATTCGATGGTTTCGAGCGGTCCATTTGAATAGATGACCACTTTCCCATATCCCGAAACCTTGGTCTGAAAGAATCCTTCTCCTGAAAAAAGGCCCGAAAGCGATTTATTTGTGAACGACCCAATTTCAATATTCATTTCCGATGCATAATAGGCCCCTTTATCCAAAATCCACTCCTCCCCTTTAAGCTCCAAAATAGTGAAGTCGCCAAAAGCTGGTTCCAACCAAACTGTTCCGGTTCCGCGAATCACCGGTTTTACTGCATGTTCCTTGGTTACCATCGATTTAAGGAATCCTCCTGCCGATGGAAGGTTGGCCTCCAGCTCGAGGTTACCCTGCATGTAATACATGCCTCCTGACTCATAACGGAGAGCTGTGTTATCCAACTCAGCCTTAACAAATTTAAGCATCTCTTTCTCAATTACTTCAAATTTTAAAGAGCCATAATGCGCTTGAGGTTGAGGTGAAGCCTGATATACAGGAGGTGGTGTAATCTGTTGAGTTGGTTGGTAGGCAGAATGGTCAGTTATTGAAGCCCCTGCATGATAAGGTTGTTGTGAAACAGCCGCAGCAGGTTGGTTTGTACCTACCCCAGGATTCCTTGCGCCACATTCGTGACAAAAAGCGGCACCATCTTTCATTTGTGTACCGCAGTTGCTGCAAAATGCCATAACTTATGTTTTAAGGTTAATTTATAAAAGCCAAATTTTCAGTTTAAATTTCATAGCCTTCAATATCCAGCAAACCTACATCCTGTTCATTTTTCGACCAGGTTGAAGGTTCAGAATCCTGTATATAGTAAACGCCTGGTTCAAGCCTGATCTGAGGTTCTGCCACCCATTTCCCATTGGTAGTGCCATCACGGCCCGCTCTCCCCCTGGCCTTGAATGTACCAACGACCATTCCACCCACACCTGTAATGGTTATTGAACCGACATTAGCTGTGCCATTTCCATCGTTGTGGTGATCGGTAATGATTTTTAAAATGACAGAAGGCCGTTTAATCACTAGCCGGGTGGCTCCATCCGGATTTGTCCCTTTATATTCCTCCCTGACCGACTTCAATGAACTTTGTTTCTCTGCTTCTATTCCACCTGCATTCACCGTATAAACAAAAGCAATTTTCTTGCCTGTATCAGAGAATTGGGAATTAACTTCTTTCGCCTGAACAGACATGATATTCGTCGGTGGAATTACCTTGGCACTATTTTCAACGGGTTGATCAGTTAAAAGCTGGGTGTAGGTCAGCCAACCTCCACCACCCAAAACGACAACGCACACCAAACAAATCAATATCCAACGCACTGATTGTCTTTTGTTTGTAGCTGAGGATGAAGTACTATTTCTTGAATTTTGTAAATACTGATCAGAATTCCCCGAGACCGTTGAAGTGAAAGGAAGTGGTTCATTTGAAGCAGTGGTATCCATAGGTACCTGAACATGTGCATTTCCAGGTTCATTAAGTGCCAAAGTATCAAAGCCACATTCAATACAAAAACGGTCATCAGGATTCAATTCCTTTACACATTGAGGACAATATTTCATTTTATCAATTTATAAGTTGTTCGGTGAAACAATAATTTATCTTGAGTACAGAGATTATAGATGTTTTAATTACCGGCACTTGTAAAAAGTGTTTCAAATATGGCCAGTATCATTAATGATAAAACAAAAGCAATAACAAGTATCCCGATAAGGGCTGTAATAACATACCAGGCAACTTTATTTTTTGGGGTGCCTTTTAAGACAGGTAGTCCGGTCGCAAGCAAATAAATGGCATATAGACCAGCCGCAGTTGTTAACCATTTGGCACCTGAAACCATCAGAAAAACACCGGCTAACCATTGGGCAGTTGTTGAATATACAGCCAACTGGAGCGATCTGCCAAAATTCCTTTCGGAATCAAATAACGGAGCCAATTTGTCAATCATCCAGGCAAATAGAAATACACCTAATATTGAGGATATTAACTGAGTGCCGCCTTGTATAAGCCCTGCAGGGATACTTTTTAAAATTGTTCGATTATTTTCTAAACCGATCACACCATAAACCAAAAATGTGGATATGGCAGGAATAAAAGTTAAAATAAGTGCATATCCCAGAACAAGCTTTGCTGGCCTGGGCTTTTCGCTTTTGATGACAAGCCACTCGTGTTTAGGATTTGTAATAATCCCGATGACCCGTTGTATTAACCCTGTTTGGACAGGGGTAAGATTTATTTCCGCATCGACAGATGGGATGGATTCAGGTTGTGTAGTTGGATAAAACGGTTGTCGAGCGGATGTTGGTGAATCATAGGTTGGATGATGCGCATTTTCGATTTGTGGCTGATCAACACGAAACCCACATGAAGCGCAGAATTTACTCCCTTCCTTTAAGGCCGATCCGCATTGGGGACAAAATTTCATGACACAAAACTTTAGGTGAATAATCAGGGTTGAATTAACATTTGTAAAGCAAATATAATTAAATAAAATCCAATTATTCAATTGCAACATAAAATTTTAGGCTTCTTTACATCTTAATCAGTATTGTATTGATCATTTTTTCAAACTGGTCTTTGATCTCCTGGGTCGTCCTTGGAACTCCGCTCGTCATTGTTGGATTACCTGATATAGGGACATACAAAAATGCAGGTATCCCACTGATCCCAAAAACAGTTGACAATTCCTTTTCCTGATCCGTATTGACCTTATAAACGATTATTTTACCCGAATATTTTTTTGCAAGTTCTTCCAGAACTGGTGACGCAGACCGGCACGGGCCGCACCAATCGGCATAAAAATCAACAACACAAGGTAATTTTCCTGCATAGACCCAGACTTTGGGGTTTTTTTCATAATCCATAATCAACTGTTTAAACTGAGCCGTACTGATCCTGAGGACTTCACCATCCCCGGCTTTGACAAGTTGGGGTACTGCACCCATAAATATTAGGAATAAACTAATAATCAATAATTTAGATTTCATATTTTCGATTTTTCTGTTTCAATTGTTTTAAAAACCATCACAAAGTAAACCATAAAATAAATTTGACAGTTGAAATTCCACGATTTTTTATCCTATTTTCCTATTTTTGCATAATTAAAAGAGAATCAACTGACTGTATTACCGTAAAATCTTTTCATTAAGTGAACAGGAGATGAATCGCAAAAGGAAACTTAAGAAAATCGATCTTCATAAATTTGTTTCAAGAACTGCAAAAAGGGGCAGCATTCCGGGAACTGTTGAATACATCGGTCAACCCCGTGTTGAAGTTGTGAAGATCGATGTATTGGAGTACGATGAATTGACTTTTGAAGAGACCAATGTCAAAACGACTGAAGATCTTAAAAAATATCTCGAACACACCGGTGTCAAATGGATCCAGGTAACCGGTGTCCATAACCCTGAATTGCTCAGAGAGATCGGGAAATTGTTCAATATCATTTCACTAGATCTTGAAGATATTGCCAACACGACACAACGTCCGCGGATTGAAGAACGTGACGAATATATTTTATTGATATTTAAAATATTACAGTTGGACCCGGAAAGCCGGGATGTAAACATCGAACAAATCAGCCTGATCCTGGGAGAAGGGTTTGTGATCTCTTTTCATGAAACGACGCCAAAAATTCTGGAAACCTTACAAAACCGGATTAAAACAGGGAAAGGTCGTGTCAGGAAGATGAAAAGTGATTATCTTGTATTTGCAATTACGGATATTATTATCGATCAATATTTTACATTACTTGAGGATATTGGTGAAACCATTGAGGATACCGAGGAGGAACTGATTGTTTCTCCCGGACAAGCCAGTCAGGAAGCCATTTACAAGTTAAAAAGAAGGTTGGGCTATGTCAAAAAGACGATCTGGCCAGCACGCGAGGTGCTCAATTCGCTTTACCAATCGGACCATATCCTGCTCAACATCGGTACAAAGATCTATTTCCGAAATATTTACGACCATACGATCCAGATCATAGAAACACTCGAAAGTTTACGCGATCTCACTTCAGGGATGATGGATCTTTATCTATCCACAGTGAGCTACAAGATGAACGAAATTATGAAGGTTTTGACGATCTTCTCGACCATTTTTATCCCACTTACTTTTTTTGCCGGGGTTTATGGGATGAATTTTAAAAATCTGCCGGAATTGGGATGGCAGTACGGATATTTCATGTTCTGGGGAGTGATGATCGTGATTACATTGTTCATGTTGGCCTGGTTCAGGCGCAAAAAATGGTTATGACCACAAATTACAACCTGACGAATTGGCAACTAATCGCTATCTTTGAACATTCAATTAAAATAATTTACCATGAGTAAGCCCATTGTTACAGCTATTGCCTCCTTTGGAATGTCGGGTGTCGTCTTTCAGGGACCCTCTTTAAAAGTTTTGCCACAACAGTTTAAGATCCACAAGATCCTTGAGCG
>TBL_comb47_HYPODRAFT_10005452_pt1 | contig 14159 bp, 10 predicted proteins | sample TroBogypolimnion_40_FD_10682 | JGI IMG/M metagenome (IMG submission 10682)
AGAAGTTCGCTAGGCGTATAGCTCGAGCAATAATAGAGCAGCGAGTGAAGTCCCCGATTACAACGACTAAGCAATTAGCAGATTTAATTGAAGATGTAGTGCCAATAAGGGAAAAGCATAAGCACCCTGCGACACGGACTTTTCAGGCTATACGTATTGAAATTAATAAGGAACTGGATGAGTTGTCCTCGGTTTTGGAGCAGGCTATACGAGTGCTAGGCCCGGGAGGTAAGTTAGTGGTGATTTCTTTCCATTCTCTAGAGGACAGAATTGTAAAGCGCTTTATTAGAAATGAATCCGGTGCAAAACATTATCCTGGGAAACTGCCTATTAAAGAAGTGGATATTCTCAAGGGTGTTTTAAAAAAAGCTGGAAAAGGCTTTAAAGCCAGTGCACAGGAAATTAGCCAAAACTCAAGAGCTAGAAGTGCAGTTATGCGGGTTGCTGAGAAAATTTAAATGGTTATACATCGACTTTTAGGTGTGCTGGGAGCTGTGTTGTTATTGTCGGCTTTGATGGTAATTTACAGTAAATACTATGCCCATTTGATTTTTATTGAGATTCAAAAACAGGAAAGAGAATTGGATCATTATGAAGTTGAATGGGGGCAGATGCAACTTGAGTTGTCTATGCTAGCGGAGCAGAATAGAATTGAGCTGATAGCACGAGATCACTTAAAATTGATTATGCCGTTACGAGAAAAAATAATTTATATAAAGCCGTAAATGTTAGATTTTCGAGTTAGAAATGTAAGAAAGCTTTCGATGAGTGATTTTTCCAGTAGAAGAAATTTTCTACTCTTGTTTATTATGGCTTGTATGCTGCTATTAATAGGTAGGGCTATCGACTTACAAGTTTTTAATAAGCAATTTCTCAAGGAGGAGGGAGATAAAAGACAAATTGATGATGTCTCTGTTTCGGCATACAGGGGCATGATAACAGATAGAAATGGGGATCCTCTTGCAATTAGTACTCCAGTAGAGTCTGTTGGAGTTAATCCTCGAGAGCTTAAATTTGTAAAAGAGCAACAGATCAAGCAAATGGAAAAGTTGCTGAGCTTGCCGAATGGAAAAATAAGTGAATTGATAAAGCAATATGCTCAAAGACGATTTATTTATATAGCTCGTAGGGTTAATCCACAGATTAGTGAGCAGGTAAAAGCTTTAAAGCTTGAAGGTGTATATTTTGATAGAGAATTTAAACGTTTTTACCCTGCAGGTGCTGTTTCCGCTCATCTAGTCGGCTTTACTGACTTTGAAGATGTTGGTCAGGAAGGCATGGAGTTTTATTATGAAAAACAGTTAAAAGGAAGTGAAGGTAGTAAAAGGGTTGTCAGGGATGGACAGCGTCGAATTATTGAAGATATAGAAAATATAAAAGAACCTATATCTGGAAAGAATATTGAGTTAAGTATTGATCAGCGTATTCAATATTTGGCTTATAGAGAGTTGCAGTTGGCGGTAAGTCTTAATAAGGCGAAGTCTGGGGCATTGGTCGTTTTAGATGCGAAAAATGGGGAAATTTTAGCCGCTGTTAACCAACCTTCATTTAATCCGAATACTAAAAGTAGTTTGTCAGAGGGCTCACATAGAAATAGAGCCTTAACTGATATATTTGAGCCTGGCTCAACGGTTAAGCCATTTGTTGTTGCAGCAGCTTTGGATGGTGGTTATGTTAGTCCTAGTAGTATGTTCGTGACAAATGGAACTTATCAAATTGGTCGTAACACGGTCAAAGATGTTCATAACTACGGCACATTGGATTTGACACATGTCATAAAAAAATCCAGCAATATTGGGGTTAGTATGATGGCATTGAAAATGCCTCCTAAATATTTTTGGAATATTTACCATAAGCTTGGTTTTGGTGTTTCGGCTGGATCAGGCTTTCCTGGTGAAGCTATTGGTACCATGCGTGATTATAAAAAATGGAATGATTTTGATCGAGCCATAATGTCATTCGGATATGGTTTAAGTAGTTCAGCATTGCAACTTGCAAGGGCTTATACCGCTTTAGCTGATGATGGTGTTTTACATTCAGTGAGCTTGCTAAAACGAGAAGAAGATGACGATGCCGTACGAGTATTTTCAGCTAAAACAGCTAAAAGCGTCAGAAAAATGATGGAAACTGTACTGATGAAAGATGGTACTGCTTACGAAGGGCGAGTCGATGGATATACTGCTGCGGGTAAAACTGGGACGGTAAAAAAAGCGGGTGCTGGTGGGTACACTGAAAAAAATTATTTTGCGGTTTTTGCTGGAATGGCTCCTGCTACAGATCCACGATTGATTATTGTTGTCATGATAGATGAGCCCTCAGCGGGTCAATATTACGGTGGATTAGTTGCGGCTCCGGTTTTTTCTAAAGTCATGGCGGGAGCATTAAGGATACTTGAGGTTGCTCCAGATCAAGAAGAAACGATGCCTATTTTGTTAACCCAGAAAGCTCATTGATTAAATATATGACGTTAAAAGAGCTCTTGAAAGATTGGGTATCAAATATCAATATGAGTTCGTTTAACGAGAATCCAATTCTCGGATTAGCCTTGGATAGTCGATATATTCTAAAAGACTATGTGTTTATTGCATTAGCGGGCGCTAAGCAACATGGCTTAACTTATGTAGATCAGGCCTTAGATAAGGGCGCATGTGCAGTTGTTTATGATCCAGCAGAAAGTAATAGCGAATTGGTCGAATATACAAATCTTGTTCAAATGATCGCTGTAGATGGCTTGGCAATGAAGATAGGCGATATAGCTGCTCGTTTTTATGGCAAGCCTTCCGAATTAATGGCGGTGATTGGTATTACTGGAACCAATGGCAAAACATCCTGCAGTCAATTTTTAAGTCAGATGTTTGATGATTGTGGAATTATCGGAACATTGGGTTGGGGTGAATGGAATAAGTTACATAAAACAATCAATACCACACCTGATGCCCTAGAAACACAAAGAATTTTGGCGGAGTTACTAAAAGAAAATAAGAAAATAGTGGCAATGGAAGTTTCTTCACATGGATTGGATCAGGGAAGAATTAATGGAGTAACTTTTAAAGGCGCTATATACACTAATATCAGTCGTGATCATTTAGATTATCACGGCACAATGGAAGCTTATTTACAAGCTAAGTTATTGTTATTGAAAAGTGCTGGGTTAACTTTTGTAGTCATGAATTTAGATGATGAATCTAGTGATCGAATTATAGCAGCCGTACCAGAAAATGTTGCGATATGGGGGATTAGTGTTAAGGGAAAAACACGGTTAGATTGCACCTGTATCATTGCAGAAAGTATATTGAACACAGATGAAGGTATCGAGTTCGATCTGCATTGCCAAGGTAATAAACACAAGATAAAAGTTCCACTTTATGGTGATTTTAACGTGGAAAATATTTTAACAGTTTTTACAGCAATGCTAGCAATGCAACTAACTGAAGCCGAAGCGATAAAAAGGTTAGGATTTATAAAGCCAATAGTCGGTCGCATGGAGCGTTTTGGAGGTGATGGTGATCCTTTAATCTTCGTCGATTATGCTCATACTCCCGATGCTTTGGACAAAGTACTATCGAGTGCTAAAAAGCATTGCACGCAAGCTGTATGGGTTGTATTCGGCTGCGGGGGTGATAGAGATAAAGGCAAGCGTTCAGAGATGGGTCGAATTGCAACTCGATGGGCTGATCATGTCATCATCACCGATGACAATCCTAGATCTGAAAATGGCTTAGATATTATTAGTGAAATATTAGTTGGGTGCCAATGTATAAAAAATCAGGTTACTAGCCGTAAAGTTGAAGTCATTCAAGACAGGACTCAGGCTATACAAAATGTATTAGTTAGAGCATCAACAAAAGATTGTATTGTTATTGCAGGTAAGGGCCACGAACTGTATCAGGAGATTAATGGAATTCGACTGGATTTCAGTGATAGTCAGGTTATAAAAGATGCATTAACAACGAGGGCTGGATAGCGTGAAAATGATGCTAAGTGACTGCGCTAAAGCTATGCAAGGACAGTTGATTGGCGAAGACATCGCTTTTGAGTCTGTCAGCATAAATACTCGTGCACTTAAGCCTAGCCAACTTTACATTGCAATTAAAGGGCAAGTTTTTGATGGTCACCAGTTTATAGATCAAGCCGACAATGCTGGGGCCTGTGCTGTTGTTTTGGAAAAAGAAATTGAAACTAGTTTGCCACATATAATTGTCAAAGACACACGGTTAGCGTTGGCTGAATTAGCAGGTGCATGGCGAAAAGCTGTCAATAAAGAGAATGGATCGTCTCTTGCTGTCATTGGGGTTACTGGAAGTAACGGCAAGACAACAGTTAAGGAAATGCTTGCTGCTATATTGGCTATTAATGAACGGGTGTTGTTTACGCAAGGCAATTTAAATAATTATATTGGCGTGCCATTAACTTTATTAAAGTTGGATGAGCAGCATCAATATGCCGTGATTGAAATGGGTGCAAATCATGCTGGAGAAATTGCATACACTAGTCATTATGTTGAGGCTGATGTCGTCATTATTACCAATGCAGGTGCTGCACATATCGCTGGTTTTGGAAGTCTTGATGGTGTAGCAAAGGCCAAAGGCGAAATTATTGAGTCGTTAAAAAAGACGGGTACTGCAATCATTAATCGTGATGATGATTATTTTGACTATTGGAAATCAGTTGCTGGTAATAGGGATTTAATGTCATTTGGTTTGAATCCGGAGGCTGATGTAAGAGCTAAAGCAATTAAAGAAAAAGTTCATAATGAAGCTTTTCTTACGCAATTTGAATTAAGTACCAATCAAGGTTTAATTGACATCACCTTAAAATTGGCTGGTCGGCATAATGTCCTTAATGCCTTGGCTGCATCTGCCGCAAGCCTAGCATTGGGAATAAATTTGACGCAAATTAAACAAGGTTTGGAAAGCATGATTCCTGTAACTGGGCGATTACAGTCATTAGTTAGCCATTCAGGCGCGATCATTATAGACGATACCTATAATGCAAATTCTGCGTCATTAAAAGTAGCTCTTGATGTATTAGGAAATTTTAAAAGTAAATCATGGGTGGTTTTAGGTGCATTTGGTGAACTAGGTCCAAATAGTCCAAAAATGCACGAAGAAATGGGGCTGTTAATTAAAGCCAGCGGCGTTGCTAGATTGATGGCCGTAGGGGTAGATTGTAAGAATACAGTAGAAGCATTTGGCGATGGCGCTACGTTTTTTGAGAATCAACTAGATTTAATTAGGGCAATTACACAAGAATTAGAAGGCAATGAAACAGTTTTAATTAAAGGTTCAAGGGCACAGCATATGGAAGCAGTAGTGGCAGCTTTAGTTGACGATTTCAGGAATTGAACAATGTTACTTTATTTTGCAGATTATTTAATGAGCTTTGATGGTGGATTTCGTGTATTTCATTACCTGACTTTTCGAGCCATTCTTGGAGCACTAACCTCCCTGTTGATATGCTTTATGATTGGGCCGACGATGATTAGAAAGCTCAGTCATAAAAAGATCGGACAAAGTATTCGTGAATTGGGTCCCCAATCGCATTATGAAAAATCTGGAACACCAACTATGGGCGGTGCATTAATACTGGTTGCCATAGCGATCAGTACGTTATTGTGGGCGGATTTATCTAACCGGTATATATGGGTCATCTTATTAGTCACAATGGGATATGGCGTTATAGGTTTTATTGATGATTATCGAAAGGTAATTGAAAGGAACAGTGATGGTTTGTCAGCTAAAGCAAAATATTTGGCTCAATCAGTTATTGGCTTAACAGCAGCGATATTTTTATATAACACCGCCATATTACCTGCAGAAACTCAATTTATTGTTCCATTTTTTAAGGACATTATGTTGGATATGGGCTGGACTTATATCGTCTTAACGTATTTTGTAATTGTCGGGACTAGCAATGCGGTAAATTTGACTGATGGACTTGATGGTTTAGCCATTATGCCAACAGTAATGGTTGCTGCTGGATTAGGAATTTTTGCATATTTGTCCGGACACGTCGCTTTTTCAGATTATTTAGCTATTCCTTATTTGCCTAATGCAGGCGAGCTTATTGTATTTTGTGCCGCTTTAGTGGGTGCTGGATTGGGGTTTTTATGGTTTAACACCTATCCGGCAATGGTGTTTATGGGCGACGTTGGCGCATTAGCATTAGGTGCTGCTTTAGGTGTCTTGGCCGTTTTAGTTAGGCAAGAAATTGTATTAATGATTATGGGAGGTGTTTTTGTCATGGAAACAGTCTCAGTCATTATTCAGGTTGCATCATATAAATTGACAGGAAAACGTGTATTTCGTATGGCCCCTATACATCATCATTTTGAATTGAAAGGCTGGCCAGAACCAAGGGTAATTGTAAGATTCTGGATTATTACAGTGATTTTAGTGTTAATTGGCTTGGCAACCTTAAAGTTAAGGTAGCCAATATGAAAAATAGTTATCACTCAAATTATGATTGGTATGAGTTAAAGAAATGAAAATGGATAGTGTGGCAATACTAAATTCACTGAACATGAAGTTAGACTTAGATCCGAAAAATGCCAAAATCTTGGTGGTTGGGCTTGGCTACACAGGGATTTCTGTTGCTTACTATTTGCAAAAAATGGGATTTAAGTTTGCCATTACAGATAGCCGAGATAGACCTCCATTAATGGATCGCTTTATGCAGGACATGCCTGATACCCCGGTATTTACAGGTGGATTTGATGAAGCCGCTTTCAAAGTCTGTACACATTTAGTAGTGAGTCCAGGTGTTGCATTAACTGAAAAATCAATTGTTAAAGCCGTAGCAAATGGAGTAAAAGTAATTAGTGATATTGATTTATTTGCTTGTTCAGTAAACGAACCTGTAATAGCTATAACAGGATCTAACGGTAAAAGTACAGTTACTACCATGTTGGGTGAAATGGCAGTATGTAACGGTAAAAAGGTTGGTGTCGGTGGTAATTTAGGTACGCCAGTATTAGATTTATTAGAGCAAGATGCTGAGCTATATGTACTTGAACTTTCAAGTTTTCAATTAGAAAGAACGTCTGCCTTAAATGCTACCGCAGCAACGGTGCTCAATATATCAGCTGATCATTTAGATCGACATGTAGATATGGCTGAATATGGTCAAAGCAAAAAACATGTATTTAATGGCAATGGTGTAATGGTCATTAATGCTGATGATCCTGTTGTAAGTGCGATGTGCGAAACAGGTAGGTCCACGGTAACCTTTTCAATCAAAAAAAAGACTGATTTTTGTCTTGCCTATAAAGACTCTGCTGGATATATGATGCATCTGAATCAATGTTTAATGCCATTGTCAGATCTACCATTAGAAGGCTGGCATAATGTGGCTAACGCCCTAGCCGCGATGGCATTAGGAAAGGTTATTGGATTAGATGAACACAAAATGAGCGAGGCGCTCAGAAAATTTAAAGGTTTAGATCACCGTATGCAGCGTGTTGCTGAAATAGATGGCGTAACTTGGGTTAATGATTCAAAGGCCACTAATGTCGGTGCTTGTATTGCAGCATTACAAGGATACGATCGTAAAGTTATTTTAATTGCCGGTGGCGATGCAAAGGGGGCTGACATGAATGAATTAGCTCCTATTATTAAAGAAAAAGCGAAGCATGTTGTTTTAATAGGTAAAGATGCTGAATTGATAAAGCAATCCTTAGATGAATCTGTTCCAGTTAATAACGCAGAAAAAATGACTCAGGTAGTAAGCATCTGCGCTGGAATTGCAGAGCCAGGCGATTATGTGTTGTTGTCTCCAGCATGTGCTAGCCTAGATCAATATAAGAATTATCAGGATAGAGGCAATCAGTTTTCTAAAGCTGTATTGGACTTGATTAAGTGAATATTTTAACAAAGGAATCGAAACTTGGACGGTTTCATTATGACGCTATATTGGTCATAGTCTGTGTGAGTTTATTATTTATTGGTTATGTTATGGTTGCATCATCATCATTACATTTAGGCACAAAGATAGACGAAAATAGCTTCCATTATCCAATAAGACAGACGATACATATAGGGCTAGGCCTTCTTTTAGGGTTCGGTGTCGCCATAACTCCGATTGAAATATGGCAGAAATCAGGGCAGTGGTTATTTATTGTTGGGTTAGTTTTGTTAATCATCGTGCTAATACCTGGGCTCGGAGTAAAAGTTAATGGTAGTACCCGATGGCTGTCATTAGGAGGTATGAGAATACAAGTGTCAGAAGTTGTTAAATATTTTTCCGTTATTTATATGGCAGGTTATGTGACTCGACATCAAGAATCGATACGGGAGTCTGCTCTTGGTTTAGTTAAGCCTTTACTTTTATTTTCAGTGACTAGTTTATTGTTATTAATAGAGCCTGATTTTGGGTCAGCAGTCGTGATATTAATTATAGCTATGGGCATTATGTTTTTAGCTGGCGCACGATTATCTCAATTTATAATGTTACTAACATTTGTAGCAATACTTGCGACGCTACTGGTTTACTTTGAACCTTATCGTATGAAGCGAGTAACGAGTTTCATGGATCCATGGGCGGATGCAAAGGATTCTGGTTATCAATTAGTCCATGCGCTTATTTCTTTTGGTCGAGGTGAATGGTTCGGTGTTGGCTTGGGGAGTGGTATACAAAAGCTATATTATTTACCTGAGGCTCATACAGACTTTTTGTTTTCAGTGATTGCAGAAGAATTGGGATTGTTAGGCGTGTTAACTATTATTAGTCTATTTTCTCTATTAGTTTGGCGTACCTTTAAAATTGGTATGGCAGCTGAAAAAGCTGGGGAGAAATTTTCAGCATATATTGCTTATGGGCTTGGTATTTGGTTTGGTTTTCAATCTTTTGTGAATATGGGGGTAAATATGGGTATTTTACCTACCAAAGGCCTGACTTTACCGTTAATGAGTTATGGCGGAGGTAGTATGATGATAATGTGCTGCGCTGTCGCTTTGTTATTTCGTGTTCATAATGAAATTACAGAGATAAATGCTAACCTTCCTAAAGAAAAGTCGAAATGGGTAAACGTATAGTGATAATGGCCGGCGGAACAGGCGGCCATGTTTTTCCAGCATTAGCGGTAGCGGAGTTCTTGAAAGAACTTGGCTGGCAGGTAAGTTGGTTAGGAACACATAAAGGACTTGAAAGTCGAGTAGTGCCAGAAAATGGCATTGAAATCGATTTGCTATCGATTGCAGGTATTAGAGGCAAAGGAATGGCCGCAAAATTAGTTGCCATCGTTATGTTATTTAAAGCTTGTGTTCAGGCTAATAAAATATTACTCAAGCGTAAACCTGACGTTGTGTTGGGTATGGGCGGCTATGTTGCTGGTCCTGGTGGTCTAATGGCAAGGCTATTAGGAATACCCTTAGTTATTCACGAACAAAATAGAATTCCAGGTACAACAAATCGTTTACTTGCTCGAATTTCGAATCAAGTTTTACAAGCATTCCCTAACAGTTTTAGTATGAAAGTGAATGCAAAGCACACCGGAAATCCGCTAAGAAAACGATTTTTGTCAGCATCAGAGCAGGAACGTAGGCAGATAGAAAAGGAAGTTAGAATCTTGATTATAGGTGGGAGTCAAGGTGCACAAATTTTAAATAATATAGTGCCAGAAGCAATTGCAGAGTTTATGGCCATAAACGATAAATTAAGTTCTATACAAATCTTGCATCAGACAGGTGATGCGCAAATATCACAGGTTAAAAATCGATATGATGCCTTAAGTATTAAAGCAAAAACATTCGCCTTTATTGAGGATATGGTAGCGGCCTATCAGTGGGCAGATTTAGTGATTTGTAGGGCAGGAGCTATGACAGTAAGTGAGGTTTCAGCGATGGGGTTGCCGGCTATTTTTGTGCCTTTACCAACGGCGATTGATGATCATCAAACAGCTAATGCCCGTTATTTAAGTGATAACGGTGCTGCACTTCTTTTAGTGCAGAGTGATTTAAATTCAGAAAAGTTAGCAGAATACATAATAGAAATACTTAAAAATGCCAGTGAAATGCGAATTGCAACTCAACGACTAGCTCAATTAGATGCAACGTCCCTTGTTGCAAGTTATTGCAGCGCCGAGGCAGAATTATGAAAACTTCAAGTAGTGTACATATAGCTTCAACACTAGGCAATATCAAACGTATACATTTCGTTGGTATTGGAGGTACAGGTATGAGTGGTATTGCTGAAGTATTATCAAATTTAGGCTATACGATTTCAGGTTCAGATATCAAAGAGAGTGCTGTTACTCAGAGACTGGTTGATTTAGGGCTTACCATTACAATCGGTCATCGTCGTGAAAATATAACTAAGGTTGATGTAGTAGTCGCATCAACAGCAATCGATCGTAGTAATGAAGAAATTGATCAAGCCTATTTAAATAGAATCCCGGTAATTCCTAGGGCCGAAATGTTAGCTGAGTTAATGCGCTTTCGTTTTGGTATAGCTGTGGCGGGTACTCATGGGAAAACTACAACGACGAGTTTGATTGCCAGTATGATGGCTGAGGGAGGGCTTGACCCTACATTTGTAATTGGTGGTCGTTTAAATAGTGCGGGTAGTAATGCAAAATTAGGATTGGGAAATTATTTGGTCGCTGAGGCCGATGAAAGTGATGCCTCTTTTTTATATTTACAGCCTATGATAGCGGTGGTCACCAATATAGACCAAGACCATATGGAAACATATCAAAACAGTTATCAACGTTTAAAAGATACTTTTTTAGAATTCTTACATCACTTACCTTTTTATGGCTTAGCAGTGATGTGTTTGGATGATGATGGTGTAAGAGAAATTTTGCCTCAATTATCTAAGCCTGTCATTACCTACGGTGTTCATGAAGATGCTGACATTAGGGCAGTCGACATAAAGCAGATTGAAATGCATTCAATATTTACGGTGATTCGTTGGGGTGAGTTTCCACCTTTGACGATAACATTAAATATGCCGGGCTGGCATAATATTTTGAATTCACTGGCTGCTATTGCAGTAGCGACCAAACTTGGGGTTACTGATGATGCCATCATTAGGAGTTTAGAGTCATTTAAAGGCGTAGGTCGACGATTTCAAATTCAAGGGGATCTTGATATTGAACATGGCAAGCTGACTTTAGTTGATGATTATGGACATCATCCTCGTGAGATAGCTGCAACATTAGAAGCTATGCGTCAAGCTTGGCCGACACGACGTTCAATTGTAGTTTTTCAACCACATAGATTCACGCGTACACGGGATTTATTCGAAGATTTCGTATCCGTTTTGTCCACTGTTGATGTCTTAATTTTGCTGGATGTTTATTCAGCAGGTGAGACTGTTATTGCAGGAGCCGATGGTCGAGCATTAAGTAGAGCTATTCGAATGCGAGGTCAAGTTGATCCTGTATTTGTCGATGATTGGAATGATTTAGCTAAAATATTAGCAGGTTTAGTTAAACCTGATGATGTAATTATGACTATGGGTGCAGGTAATGTAGGGCATATAGCGACTCAGCTGCCCGATTTATTGGCGGATGCATTGGCACAAAGGGTTTCATCAAACTTGAACAGGCCAGTATGAGAGGTAAGCTATTATTTAATGAAAAACTGGCCAAATATACAAGCTGGCGAGTAGGTGGCTGTGCTGAAAGGTTATATATACCTTATAATAAGCAAGATTTATGTGAATTTGTTGCTACCTTGTCAGAGGCTGAATCATTATTTTGGATAGGCTTAGGCAGTAATTTATTAGTTAGGGATGGTGGTATCACCGGCACAGTTATCAATACGAAAGGTCGCTTAAAGGAAATGCGACTGGTAGAAGATCGTTTAGTCTATGTAGAAGCCGGTGTTCCATGTGCTCATGTTGCACGTTTTTGTGCAGAGCAGGGTTTAATTGGAGCAGAGTTTTTAGCTGGCATACCAGGAACTATGGGTGGTGCTCTAAAAATGAATGCTGGAGCTTTTGGTGGGGATACTTGGAGTATCGTCAAGCAGGTAGAAATGATCAATGGGGTTGGTCAAGTAAATAACCGCTATCCTGTTGATTTTGTAGTGAGTTATCGCTCTGTAAAAAGTACGAATCAAGAATGGTTTTTAAGCTGTCACTTACAATTACAAACGGGTGATACGACAACGAGTCAGAAAAAGATAAAGTCTTTGTTAGAGCATAGATCTAATACTCAGCCTACTAATCAACCAAGCTGTGGGTCCGTTTTTAAAAATCCAGAAGGTGATTACGCGGCAAGATTAATTGAGAAATTAGGATTGAAAGGTTTCGCAATAGGTGGAGCTAGCGTTTCTGAAAAACATGCTAATTTTATAGTTAATACTGGTAATGCCAGTGCTTTAGATATTGAAGATTTAATTCAATATATACAACAACAAGCAAAGGTACAGTTAGGTGTTGAATTACAAACAGAAGTTTGTATGGTAGGTGAGCGAGTGAAAGAAATGCCAATTTGTGATGCGCAACAAAATCTAGAAAAGTTTGGTCGTGTTGCTGTATTGATGGGTGGAGCGGCTGCAGAAAGAGCTGTTTCATTAAAAAGTGGTGCTGCTGTCTATGATGCCTTAAAGCGTAAAGGGGTTGATGCAATAGCCATTGATGTTACAGGAAGTGTAATTGACGCATTAGCTGGAATAAAAATTGATCGGGTATTCAATATTATTCATGGCCGAGGCGGTGAAGATGGTGTACTACAAGGAGTACTCCAAGTAATGGGAATTCCCTATACCGGTAGTGGTCTCATGGCCTCAGCATTAACGATGGACAAGCTCCGTACTAAATTATGTTGGCAGGGTTTTGGATTAATTACGCCTCAGTGGTTTTTGTTGCAGAGTGATAATGATTTGGATGCCTGTATAGAAAAACTAGGGTTTCCAGTGATTGTTAAACCTGCTCAAGAAGGTTCTAGCATAGGAATGAGCAAAGCTAGTTCCCGTGATGAACTGCATAAGGCATTACAGGACGCATTGGCATATAACTGTGATGTTTATGCAGAAAGTTGGGTTACTGGTAAGGAATATACGGTTGCGTTATTAGATGGAGAAGCATTGCCAGTAATCCGGTTAGAAACACCAAACGCTTTTTATGATTACGAAGCAAAATATAATGCAACAACAACTCTATATCATTGCCCTTCAGATTTAAATGAGGAGCAAGAGGCTTTTTTGAGAGCATTAGCGATTAAAGCTAGCAAAGTTTTGGGCGTTGAGGGATGGGCAAGGGTAGATGTATTTATAGATGACGCTGGGCAATATCAATTGATTGAAATAAACACGGTGCCTGGGATGACTGATCATAGCTTAGTGCCCATGGCAGCTAAGCAGGCAGGAATTGAATTTGATGATCTAGTCTTGCGTGTATTGGAAACTAGTTTAGGGTAATGAGTAATTTCGGCGTTAAAGCTTGGTTGGCTGGATTGTTCTTTATAAGTCTAGTTGGAATAATAGGTTATGAATTAACAAAAAACCGATTGAAGTTGCTGTCGATTAAAAGTGCTTCGTTACCTATTAAGTACGTGAGGACTGAGGGTGAGTTTCAATATCTTAGTAAGGATGATGTTAAAGATATTTTACAGCCGTTAGTTGTGACCAGTTTTTTTGATGCCGATATGCAAGCAATACATTCAGCTGTTTCTACATTACCTTGGGTCGATGCGGTCACTGTTAAGCGAATATGGCCTGATGCTATTGATATAAAGGTACATGAGAAGCAACCTTTTGCTCGATGGGGTAAAGGTGCATTGATTACTGAATCCGGCGTTATTTTTATGCCGAATAATAACATACTGATTCAGAACTTGATTACTGTGATCGGGCCAGAATTGCAGCAGGTCAAAGTATTAGAAATTATGAAAGGAATTAAAACGGCGCTTGATGACCACTCAATGGAGTTGGCAGAATTTAATGTAAGCGATCGTTGGGCTTGGAAAATCAAATTAGTCACTGGAATGGAAATATTGTTGGGGCAAGATGAGCAGTTAAAAAAATTAAAACGTTTTTTAAAAACATTGACAGTGTTAACTCAAGGACAATTAGATGCAATGGCAGTCGTTGACTTAAGGTATCCCAACGGATATGCAGTTTCATGGAGGCCAGGAACTATTGAAATTGATTGGAAGGCTTTTGCAAATCCCAATAATGAACAACAAGCGCGCGATAAAGCGTTACTGAGTAGAT
>TBL_comb47_HYPODRAFT_10005453_pt1 | contig 14155 bp, 18 predicted proteins | sample TroBogypolimnion_40_FD_10682 | JGI IMG/M metagenome (IMG submission 10682)
AACCAGAACCTAGATTATGGTTAAAACGGATACTATTATTAGTTTCATACACATCCTGTTGCATTTATAAGAACCACTATATTGTTTTTTGATTATCGATTTAATTGTACTCAATACTCGGCTAGCTTTTTCGGTTATCGATATATGTAATCACTGTACTGGTGAGTGTACCCAGTACTCGATTGGCATTTCCAGATAGATAGTGGGATGCAATCAGGTTCAAAAATGCAAACTCTACTAAAAATACAAAAAACAGTATAAATAACCCTTCCTTCATATTCTCACCGATGCATAATGGATTACCCGATAACCATATAATCCCCATTACACACATGCAAATAACAATGTAGCCGAGAACAAAATAGATAGAGTTCTTGACAATCTTGGAGTTTCTACTATCTATTTCGTCTGTCTCACCTTTACTTTTCTTCTCTAACAGATCCTCTGAATGATCAATTATTCCGTATATCAGTGTTTTAAGAACATCTTTTTTATTGGGATCATCAGGGAACATATGTTCAATCTTATCACGATACTTTATAAAAATATCGTCGGTGATCAGATCAAGTTGTACCTCAAATTCTTCACGTTCGATAGACGATACATACGTAAAGAAAAAGATGGTTAAAAATACAAAAACAATGCACGATTGAATCAAGGATGTGATGAACATTTCTTCTTTATTGTTGTAGAAACAATAAAAACATAGTCAGTTAACGTTTAGAACGTTGTGTTGGAGACTTTTTCTTTGGAGTTGAAGACTTTTTCTGTTTCTTGGGAGACTTCTTCTGTTTATTGGGAGTTGGAGACTTCTTCTGTTTCTTGGGAGACTTTTTCTGCTTCTTGAGAGACTTTTTTGAAAGTTGTTTAGGTTTAAAATGATAATTAACCATCTCCTCAGTATTAAAGGGGTAAATACCTCCATCATATGTTATATATAAAAAACTACCTTGACCTACTACTTCTATAAGTACTTGTTCATAAAGATTATCAGCAACTATTTTAAACGCATACAATTCTTTATCACGTGAATAAATACAATTTAATGTTTCATTTTTTAAAGTGTTAAAATTGAACATATATAATATAGGCACAGACTCTATCATTGTAATATAACGATTATCTGTATAATTGTGTATGTCAGTACTTTTACCATCTACTTTAAAAAAATAAAAAACATCATTATGTTTTATACTAAACAAATAACTATTTTTGTATCTTATTAATGGGGTAACTGTTACATTATTTAAATTCAACTTTTCGTCACTTAAAAAATAATGTGTTTGTGCATCATTTACAAATAAATAATGATAATCTATAGATCCTTCTATAAAAGATTTTATTCCGTCACAACATTGATTTTTTTTAAAAATGTTATAAATGCGCTGGTTATTATCATAAGTTATATTATCAGTAGAAACATTTAAATCACCCATTTCTTCTGCAAGTGTTCTACGAGGAGCAGGTTGTCTGTATCCATCTATATGCCACGGTGTATTCATACTCATTGGAGATTTCTGTATTTATTAAATAAAATATTTTTATATGAAATCATATGTTTCATCGACCATGACCACCTCCACCGTGACCACCTCCACCGTGACCACCTCCACCGTGACTACCTCCACCGTGACCATGAGAATGACCATATCCGTATCCATAGCCACCCCTGCCGTACCCGTAATTAACAGGGTAACCGTCAAGGTAGTAGTAATTACCTCCAGCAATCACGGCATCGCTGGGACAATCCGACGTGCAGTCGATGCCTTGGATGGGATGTTCATAGGACATGTAAGGTTGGATTTGTGAGACATTGGTCTGGAATGGTTGCGGAGGCTGAGGTGATGTGTATCGATCAATTATACGGTGGTTGTTGTACACGTAATATGCGACCGCTACTGCAATCAACAATGAAACAATTGCTATTGCTGTAGACATCTTTATAGTATAGAATAAATTGTCAGTTACATGTTCACGCTATATGCCTGATGCAGTTTCAAAAACGGATTGATTTCTTTAAGTTCTGGAAAACGTTGCGCTAAATCATAACTGGCTGGTCCTACTGGGTTATGGATTCCAAAAAAAGAGGGCTGAGACATGCAATGACACGCAAAAGTTGATGATACTGGGTCATTACCTATCGTCAATTTCAACCGGTAACATCCAATATAAAAATAAACATCTTCAGCATCGCTTTCAAGATGTGTCGAGTCTCCTACACACAATTCTGGTAGAAACGTATCGATAACCCTAATCATATCCAGACGTTTTCGTAGCGATAAGCCACCATTTCCATTACAATATGTTACGACAATATTTTCTCGGTCCATTTCCTTCCATCGTCCGTCCGTATATCCACCGATGTAACTCTGGTTTAATGCTAGAAACACAGTAATCGGTACTAGGTTCATGGGCCACGTATCGAGTTGAATCGTTAGTACAAATTCTCCTTCCAGAGACTCCCATAGACTTTTTTGTTTCATGAAATCACTGTAGAGATTAGCATTTGGAAAGTTATCCACATCGAGCTCACGGAATTCTACTGGTGGTTTGATTTGGCTACGGATGTCCTCTCCTTGCCAGATACTTAATGTTCCTTTCCCACAATAAAAAACGTAGTTCCAGTCATTACCGAGGTATTTATAGTACTCATTCAGAATGGGAATAAGGTAATTGTACGGACGTGGTTCCACGAGTAGTACGGTGTTCTTCATCTTTTATAAGTGTAGCTTGCTCTAAATTGGAAAAAATAAAAATATAGTAAGATAAAACGCCATGTTGTTTGGACCATTGTCGTTATCAACATTTGCCTCAAAATTCGCGGAATATAAGAAAATGAAGGATGACGCAAGGATGCCTCGTATGATGACTGCTATCATTGGTGACAGGCCTCCTTCCGCTCACCCGGTTGACCCCCAAGCAGAAAAGCTGGCAGTTACTTTATTGATTACATGGCTTGTGTCGCTCGTGATATGCTTAATCATGTGGATTTGGAACTTTGTAGTGTTGCTCAAGTACTGGGATGATCTCCCGATGGGAGCGCAAGTGTTTGGTATCATTTCTGTTTTTACTGGATTGTCTCCCATTAGTCTGATCGTTATCTATTCGACAAAAGGTGGTAAGAAGGTTAACTCTAACGCTCACGAACAAGAAGTGTCAACAAGACTATCTTCCCGGTCTCGCCATCACTGAACCAAATTGTAAAACCCTTGATATTTTATAATTAGTCTAGTCTAGTCTAGTCTACTACAAAAAAATTAGCACGGCAATGGGGGCATGATAACTTGCGCTGGAACCAGCTATCTAGGCACGAAGCATGCCCCAGAACAGCATGGCAAGTTGTGCATTCTACGATAGCTTCTTTGGATGTGTATCCGTCCAAACACACCAGACAGGTATGTGTCTCTTTCAGTACATACCGTTCGGGTGGTACGATATGAATGAGTACTGCGTCCTGTATCTCAATAGTACCAGGTTCATTCTGACTCTGTTGTCTACGTTTACAGAAATAGTGGATAAATATCATGATAATGATACTACTAAAAAATCCTGACCCATAACCGATCATAAATACAATGCTATTTTCGTCCATGTTCTATTTTATGGTTTGCTTACTTCTATAAGATTAGTTAGTCTAAAAAATAGTAATGATAATAAAAGGCTAGGAACATGGAAGAAATGAATAGACTCAAACAGGCAGCAAGCTTGATAAAAGAAAAGTATAGTAAAGAGGACGAGCATGAAGACTTCCTGGTCGCCGGTAGGTTCACATTAGAAGAAATGTTACAACATCGATCGTTCTACCGGCAAGAAAATAATAATGAAGAGCTATTTGTCCCTTTTGATTTTAATATGAGTGTTGACGCATACTATAACCATAACTTTGAGAAAAATATTACAGAATTTTTTGCATTTTTAATGATGACTGATCTAGAAATCTGGAGATTCCTAATTGATAGGGAACGTCAAAATAAAAAATGAAAATGGTGGTTGGTTACTTTTATTTCAATAGAATAATTATATAAACACACACAACTACTATTCAAAGATTACTATCTACAAAGATCAATCTAATGGTTAAACGCATAGTAATCTTCTAATTTTTAGAACTAAAAGATTACTAGAATAAAAAAGATATTTTTATTTTCTTGTATAAATAAAATGACAATTTATAAATGCAATTACTGTCAACATGATTTTTATGACAAAACAGCTCTGAATAAACATATTAAAACAGCAAAATTCTGTATTTCTATTCGAACTAAACAAGGGTTAAAAATACAACAAGATTCCTACCAGTGTGGAGACTGTAATAAAGAGTTTAGTGTAAAACAGAACTTTACACGTCATTCTCTCATCTGTAAGAAGGAAAAGGCGGCGGCTAAAGTACCTAAAAATGATGTTGTGAATGTCTCACTAGAGACATACTTGACAGTTGATAGGATACAGAAAATATTTAGAGATTACACCCTGTCAGAGTATGAAACTCTTACTCCTAGTCGTATCATTGAGATAGTAGTCACACTTCTGAACGGATCAGATCAACCTGTTTATTATTGCAGTGATCGTGCGCGTCAACGTTTTTTTTATATTGATTCGAGTGAAGAAGTGGAGGACAAACAGGGGTTACAGTTGCGTACTCTAATATACAATGGTGTTACCCCTGTATTTGATACCATCCATTGTAATCGTCTCCTTGACATTGAAATAAACATAGCCAAGTACAAACGAATGGGACGAGATGGTGATAGTCTATTAGCAAGCTGGAGAGATGACCTAAAGAAACTTGTCAATCACCAGAATACCATAGATAGCTTAAAGAACAGTAGAGACTATTTATCGGCAATGTCTAAGCAGTTACCGTCCAAGCCTTTAGAGAATACAAGTACCGTTCAACCTATCGTTCTTCCAAAAAATAATAGGCTACATATGTTGTTACACGAAATAGACGGGTACAAGCTAGCTGAACTTGTTAAATACCGTAAGATATACATAGAAACACAGAAAGCTTATGGACCTACTCGAACATTTCATGAAGATAATTACGATGAGTATAACTTCTTTCTTTCGGCCACAGATGAACAGCTTCTTGAACGCTATAGTTAAATTTTTTAACCTTCTAGTATGGTTAAAATTTTTGATACTCGGACCTAGCCGCACGTTACTTTCGCAATGATTTCAAGTCCACATAGCAGTTCTTCATACAGTCTTCGTTACCATTACATCTTTCAAGACAGTACCGGTACGCTTTCTGTTCATTTAACGATTGTTCGTACATTTGAAAGAAAAAGCGTGGCTGGAGATGGGATGGAGGAATGGCCAGCTTGACAGCCTTTGGATTCTTTCCAGCCTGTTCCAAGATACGAATGAGATAGCACTCGACCATCTTCTGTAGACCGACCTGGTGAAAGTCACAGAATGGTCCATACAGACGGTAGATCGCATCACATACACATGATCGAACACTATTTACATTTTGATAACCATATAATTCCGTACAAACGGGAACAGGATCTATATAAAAGGATCGTTCCTGACTCATTTATTACAGCTTTTAAAAAATTCAATAGAAAATTACTTTTTGGACTTTCTGACAGATTTCTTTAACGATCGTTTCGCTTTGGGTGATTTCCGTTTTGATTTTTTAGCCTCTTTTTCTTTCACTGCCTTGGATTTTTTACCAGCACCATACCCGGTCATGAAGCAACCATGAAGGGTGCCAAAGTCATGGTAGTTGTCTGGCAAGTCGCTCTCTTCCCCGCAATAAAATTTGCGTTCATCGATAGGGCTATATGGACGAGAGAAAGCCTTGCTTACCGGTTCATGAAAGCCTCTTCCGTACCCTTTTTTCAGACATTCGTACTTTGTACCGACCCGTGAACGACCATTTTGCAGGCGAGGATCAAGTTCGTTATTGCCACAGTAAATAGGAGATTTAGGACGTCGTGGCATCCTTTCTTTTCTCTATATGAAAAAGAAAAATAGAAAACGGAGGCATTCAATTAGCTCCTACCGTCGTGTGGGCTCCTACCGTCGTTTGGGGGCGGTTGCCCCACAAAAGCAGTAAATCACATTCGAATGTGCCTCCATTGCGTTTAAATTATTCTTTTTCACATCAAACGTTAGTTTTGTCATCGCCTTTCCAACATGTTTTCGAAGGTCCTTGTACATGTTTTCTGGAATGTACAGACAGACCCAGATGCCCATGGCGAGTCCTTTTTTAACCACCGAGACCAGACTCGTCGTCATAAAAGTCTCGTAACTGTTCTCTGTTCCAGGATACTCTTCCACTAAATTGGATTTCGTCCCGTAGAAGGGTGGACTGGAAAATATCAAATCGGTCCGTTTGGGAATCTTGATAGTTTCGCTTGGTTGAAAATGAATTACTATACGAGAGTCGTTGTGATCCCTGTAAAAATTGATCATTTTTTCGTAACAAGGTAAGAGTCTCTTGTTGGTATCACAACCCGTGTAATTGATATTAAGGGCCATTGCGGCCACACAACGGTCTCCCCATCCTGCATAGGGATCAAAGACGTGAGTGGCACTAAAGTATTGGTACACTCGTCCGGCTACATAGGGTGAAAACTGAGAAGGTGTAAAACTTAAAAAAGTGAGGATGGAGAAGTCGTTGGTTTTTCCTGTTTTTTCCTTGTATGCTTGAATATAGTCCTGGTTTTGTTTCCAATAGTCGATCGCTGATATTTTGCCTTGACTTCTTACACGCAGACGTTCTTTTTGAAAAAAAGCATTGCTAGTAGCGTATCCGGTAAGTGGTCGATCAAAGTGAATTGTCTGGAACCCCTCTTTCGAGAATAATTTATCACGAAGGTGTTCAAAGTCGTACAAGAGATCTTTTTTAGTATAGTGTTTGAATGGAACAAGTGGAATCATCTTTCTTTATTTTCTCTAAAACTATAAAATAGAATGAATGCGATAACGATTGTCTTTTTTATTGCAGTTGTTTTTCTCATTATTTATATCTTACGGAAACGAAGAAATTTATCAACCTCTCCTTCATATCCAAAATTTACAGCTGCTGCGAGTGCAACGAATGCTGGTAAGGTCGATATGGCCTATTTTAAAGGTCAAAAATGTGAAGCCAATGAAGATTGTGAGAACCTTGCGTGTGGTAGACTCAGTGCCAAAGACGATGCTGAAAAATACTGTTGTCCGTACGGTCCAGGAATCGGGGTAGATATGTATGGTGGTTTTGATTATTGTTACAACATGCCCGAGGATGCTGTGTGTTTTTCTGATGCCATGTGTATGGATGGATACGAATGTGTTAAACCAGCAATCGTGGAACCATCACCTTATTCCAACAACTGTTGGAATTCAGCTAAACAAGACACGGATGGATGTGCTCTTTATTATGAACTAGCAGCGGTAAAAGAAATCGGAGGGGTCACAAAAAAAGGAAAATGTAGACCCATCCAGAAAAAAGTCGGTGACGTATGTCATAATCGTGACGTAACACAAGCAGGGGTAATAGGATCTGACAATTGTCCATTTATGTGTGGGAAAACAACATTTGATGCGGCCGATACTATTTGTTGTGAAGAAGGACGGAAATCAGTAAACATTAATGTTAATGGTGATGGTAATATCATTTGCGACCAGCTTGCCATCGGCCAAAAGTGCAACTATGATATTGATGATGGATCAGATGGTGATATCTTGTGCAAGTCTGGTGTGTGTTTTGGTGAAGAAAGAACAAAATATTGTGCCCCCCCACGAGAAATCGGTGATCACTGTAACAGTAATCATGAGTGTCCCACTGGGTGTGGTCGTAATGGTGATTCATCGTCTCCCTTAATGTGTTGTGAATTTGGTACTAAAAATGTGTTCGGTTATGACTACTGCATTGGTAACTACCTACCTGGTGGTTCTGGATGCCGATCCGATGACCAATGCCAATCTGGAAACTGTCAAGGCAACATGAATGGTATAAAAGATGGTTTTTGCTCGCAACCATCTGCCTCAAAACCCCTTCTGGACAATGATAAATTGTGTAAAAATAATTACGAGTGTGCCAGTAACTTGTGTGGGTACGGTGCAAATGGCCAAAAGTCGTGTTGTCCTAAAGGACCGATGATTACGGTCAATGGCCGTGATTACTGTCCCAATATGACAGATGGAGGACAGTGTATGTCTAACGAGATGTGCGAATCTAAAAAGTGCCAGAATGGTGCTTGCAGCAGTGCGTGCGGGACAGGAGTGTGTGGAGCAGGGACAACGTGTATCGACCAGAGCGGTAGCGGAGTCTGTTGCAAGAGCGAGCAGGTATGCATGTCGATGAATAATGTACCGATGTGTTGTGGAGATGGCTCACACTGCGATAGTATCAACCATCTCTGTGTTAAAAATCGTTAAGGTTGGCTGGTGGCTTGTTTACAAGACGAGATTTTTCCTCTTGTAATTATACAGAGTTATTATACTATTGTTCATCAACTTCTCTAAAAAATGCCATCACTTCTGCATACTGTCTGGGATCCGATACAATATCTTTCGGCAGGTAAACTTCTCGATTTTCTCTAAACTGCCTTTTGTACTCTTTTAGTTCGTTTGCCGTGTACTTGCCAATCATCCGCATTTTCTTCTGTAGTTTCATCTGGAACTCTTGTTCAGACTCTTCATCATCGTCTTTTAACCCAAGGCTGTCATGGTATATTCGATCCTTGATAGAGGTGGGCAGACACTTACTTAGTTGTGAAATGTAATCCTCTCCTTCTTTTAGTATATTGGCATTTTTATAGGACTCCTCTAGCTCTTTTATCTCATCCCTAGCGCATGCGATAAGCGAACCATCATCCTTTCGGAGGTACCGAGTTAGATCATCATTCAGTTTGAGTAGTTGTTTCTCGTACAAATTTGAAATAATGGGTTTCAGTCCTCTGTACACCAGTTTTCGAAGAAGAGTAGCATTTGCGTCTTCCTTCTCATTATTCTCTCGATCGGTAAACATGAATTTGTTACGAGAACGATCGCTGACATAATACATCGGTTGGTCCTTTCCAGATAAAAAGTGTTCAACTGTGATATTTGCAAGTTGTTTCTGGTCACTTTCCAAGAGATGCTGGACTGTTTTGTAATGTTTACGGAAAGTTTCCGTTACACTTTCTGTGGTACAGTCAAGCAGACTAGAGTAATTGTGTTGATTGATTGTCTTGATGGAATTATCTGTATTATTAATAATCGTTGTTGTTGATGATTTTTCCTTTAACCGGTTCATCTCATCTTTTAGTTTTGTTACCTCTTCTTCAACACTTTTTAGTTTAGTTTCTTCTTCTATCCGGGCTTTTTTTGTCTTGCACGTTTTTAGATGCGTCGCTAGTGAGTACTTTGTGCTTAACTGCTTTTTACAGTACTCGCAATGGTATTCAACGAGTCTAGAAGGTTCTTCTCTAACTTGTATTTTTAGACAATATTTTGAAGTTCGTTGGTGCTTGTTAAGGTTACATTTATCAAAAAATTCTGATTTACAGTGCACGCAGGTATGCATATTTATTAAGTAAAGCTATTTTTTATTATATTTTAATCTTTAAAACACCTATTCCTTAGTATTCCTCAAACTGTATTATTTTCAGAAGAATTCAGTAGGGTACATGATGGTTAAAATAAAAGAGTTTTTCAGAATTTATTATTTTTTAAGGAATACCTAAGGAATACCTAAGGAATTTGTATTTTTAACCATTGTTGTTCTATTCCTTAATTAAAGTTAAATTCCTTAATTTTTCCACAATATTTTAACCACGACTAGCTTAGTCCTTAGTATTCCTTAAACATGTGTTTTTCGTTGTATTTTTAACCACAGTTCATGGTTAAAAAAGACAGTTTATAATTTTTTAAAAAAATAAAATGTGTGTGTGTGGAACTTTTTTATTTTTGGAAAAGAAGGGGTCGATTCAAAAAATTATTTTTTATTTTTGACGATTGATTCAAAAATAGGTTGTCTAGGCGGGTTTTTTCGTTGAATAATTATTCATGATACCACCTTAGGTGTTCTGGTTCTTTCCCTTCTCTAATAAAAAGAAATGCAAAACGTTCGGTAGCCATATAATAGACATTTTATACACAGCATTGCTGTCTATAAACTTTTTGATCGGATTTAAACGGATTTTGATGCCACTATCGAATTGTATGCGTCTTGTTTTGTTGGATAGTCATTCATATTGCCATTCGTGATGATCGAATAGAAGTTTTGTTCTGTTGTCTTTTTCTCGATCAAAAAATTTAGCAAAACATGTTGTTGACTGAGTTGCTTCAATAATGACATGACTCGATCCACATCTTGTGGAGGGGTATTTTCAGAGATAGGGAACTTGATGTTTGGTAGTTCGGCGTGGAGTTTTTGGTCACGTTCTTGTTGTTCCGTATAAATTCGATCAAAGATTTCCTTGTTGAGTTGTGAACGTTTAATCAACAGATCAGAGTAGACAGTATACATAAAAATTGACATTTATAATATGTTTTCTTTTAACTATATTTAACCATAAAAAATCAATTTTATGTGTATCAGTCTGATAAATTATTCTCAATTTCATCCACACAAAGGATGTAGTGAACTACTTTCTTTGTGTCATTATGTTTGTATTCATCCTGTTCCATCTGACAGAATATTCTATACAGCAAAAAAACATGTAATGTGACATTCTTTATTGTTATTTAGACTTCCATCCTATCACCCCGCACGATATACGCGCACCAGCATTACCAGAAATCAAACTCTCTTTGTTTCCTCCACAACCCATATCATCGATCCCATCATGAATGACGATGGAACGACCAACGATACTATTATCTCCAAACAGGGTCAACATTTCATCCATATAGATAATCTCAACAGATCCGTTCTTGTCCGTTGTAAAATTATTGATCAAATCACCAGCATGTCGTGGTTTATGAGGATATTTCATGCTACCATGTGTGGTCTCAGTAGGATTGTAATGCGGTCCCAATGTTTTACACCCTTCGGTCATATCCCCGAATTCATGAACGTGAATGGCATGGGTTGCATATGAAGAAAAATGTGCTAGTTTGATATGGACACGCACCGATGATACCATACAAGTCTGGGAGAATGTAACGGTTCCATATTTGTCCATTACACAAATAGCTTGTCTCATCCTCTTTATCTATATAAAAAGATAACAAGAGACAAACATAATGAAATTGGTTGAATGTGACATTGAATCTGTGCGGAACATACCAAACGTAGGTGAACGATTGTTCTATCCTAGCTACGAAGGTATACGATTCATCCTATCGTTTCACAACAACAGATGGAATATCAATACAGATGATCCAATCTGTCGTGATTTTATTCGTCAGGCTATTCAGTACAATACTGATCTGTATGGTATGTTCTCATATGAGTTACCAGAGCATATTCTTGATCGGTTCTGTTCGACTTTGTCACCAGACTACCAATATATGTTTTTTTTACAATCAAATGTTTATAATAGAAAAGTATGTGTACCCTCAATGTATCCTTTATTATATTTCGAGAGCTATTACGAGAATAAAATACGAATGAATGGTAACCCAACAGTATTACCAGTATTTCCATCCTATTCATTTTCAACGCACACTGACTTGTACACTTTTATCAAAGAAATCAATCCTTGTTATCAGGAGGGTTTAGTATGGTTCTCTGAGCATGAATTTAGTGGTATGAAAATTATGAATCCGTTGTATCAACGTTATCGAACTATCCGTGGCCCTGAACAATGTCCAAAAGATGCGTATGAACGATTACAGATTCAAAATAATCAGGAGCATCTTTACATTTTCAAATTATTATATTCAGATGTAGTATAAAAAAGGATGCCAGTAGAAGGCAGTGATAATACGGACGCAAGTTCTGAAATGGATGAAAATCTAAAGTACATGATGTGGTCATCTTATCTTGAAGATTTAATATCTAATTGGGCTGATAATGCCCTCAGTTATTCTTGGCTTAATCTCCAGTCTGAAGGAAAATACAGAAGACTTAATTATATGTTTACCATCCCCATTGTTATATTGAGTACTATTGTGGGAACAATCAATGTTGGTATGAATAGTTTATTTCCGAGTAATTTGGTGCAGTATGGTCAAATTGGTATCGGTGCGGTGGGTATTTTTACTGGTATCTTGGGTACCCTTCAAAACTTTTTCAAGTATGCACAATTGAGTGAGGCACATCGTAGTTGTGCCATTCATTGGCATAAATTTTATCGACAACTCAAGACCGAACTAGCATTGGAGGCCGTTTGTCGGAAACCTGCTGGTGAATTTTTTCGGTCGGCCAAAGCAGAGATGGATCGATTACTAGATAGTAGTCCATATATTCCGTCAGATATCATTCGACAGTATCTTGAAAAACACGATACAGTTGAATTACCTGAAATTATCGGCAACTTGAAAACTACCACTGTCTATCGTGGAGGCTTACGAATGAGTCCAAAACCAAGTGGTGGAAATAGTCCAATGAATATCACCGTGTCCAAGACATCTGATTCTATACCAAATTTTATTCGAATTATTGGTGATAAAATATAGTATAGGTTTTTATATCTTTTATATAAAAAATGACATCTATTCATATACTTAATGATCAACAATTATTCAGAGAATTTACAGAAAAAGCCAATTATGACGTCCACGACCGATTCTTGATCAAACTTATTATTCAATTTATTACAACGGTGATACAAACGAAAAAATGTATCACGGATGAATCATCTCTTTCCACAAAACTAGAAAAGATGTTATGTTATTTTTCCTTACACTACTCAGTTGAGCCAGATCCAACCAATAAACAATTCGTAAAAACATCAAAAAAACTTGCAAAAGGTGTGTATGGACAAGTATACGAGAGTGGTGTAATAAAAGGTGTAAACTTAGTGACAAAAAGTCAATTTGTATTCAATGAAGAAAGTATCCATGAAATCTTTGTAAATTTTGTAATTATCAATACGTTACTATTAGCAAAAAAGACGAGACATTTGGTGCCTTCCTATGGCCTGTTTATCTGCCAACATTTTACAATCAACCATGAGGACAAATATCATAAAAAAGAAGTTGTAGGTATCTGTCAAGACAATATCCATTATGATCATACTGTATCAGATCGGAAACCAAATGTTCATCTTATCCAAGAACGTATAAAAGGAAAGTCGTTAGGCGATATGCTATCAGATGGAAAATTAACACTTTCTCAGTTTAAAAAAATTATTCGTACAATATTAGACGTGATGGTTGTCCTTGAAACATCACCGTATAAATTATACCATAATGATCTCCATAGTAATAACATTCTGGTGTCCCAAACACTTGAACCTTATATTATTGATTTTGGGTTTAGCAGTTTTGAAATTGGTCACAAACATATTTTTAATAATAACCATGAACCTGAATATGAATACAGCAAAATGCATCGGATCAAGAGTGGTGCCTATGATGTCATGTTTTTATTGGATACGTGTCGTCGTGATGCAAAAGACCATTCTCCTATTTCAGAATACTGCACCAATAAACTAAATTTACTCTTTTTTAACACGTATTGGCAGGATAATGATGTCTACCTATCAGAGAAATCAATTACTACAAAGCAGTATTATTTGTATGATGTGTTGACGAAAGTAGAATCTAAATTAACTCTAACCAATAAAACAATTGTACATCATTACAACATGAAACTATTATCGATCATGACGTACAAATGGTTACGTTCACAATTGTGAGTAAAAAATAATTTAATTTTAAGGTTATTTCACTTTAAAATTTGTCTTAAAATTGCAACACAATCGGGTAATCAACCGTGATCGATGGTTGTGTATCATAGTTAGTAGTTATGGATATACGGTAACTCTGGTATATTTTACCTTTACAAAAGGGAATCTGTTGTGGCAAACTTACGAAGGTTTGTTTCGACACTTCCAAGGTCGTTTTGTTTAATAACGATACGATAAAAGACGTTGGTGATCCTGTGCCAGGTGTGGCCTGGGCGACGATCATTCCATTCACGTTTGTTAAACTGGTGATCCTTCCTGGTTCGACAACAATAATCGGTGGTGTGTGGACAGTAATAGATTGGTTACCAAACGTATCAATGGCATACACACCAACCGAAAAGGAATAACAAGGGGTAACATTGGTTATGATTAAA
>TBL_comb47_HYPODRAFT_10005454_pt1 | contig 14153 bp, 11 predicted proteins | sample TroBogypolimnion_40_FD_10682 | JGI IMG/M metagenome (IMG submission 10682)
CAAGCATAAAACAGGAGCACGCCATTTTGCCGGATATAAGGCCAAAGGGATAAGAATGCCGATATCCGTTGTGATCGGAGGTGATCCGGCCTGTACCTATGCTGCGACAGCCCCGCTTCCTGACCAGATTGACGAATATCTTTTGGCTGGTTTTTTGAGAAAGAAAAGAGTGACATTGGTCAAATGCATCACCAACGACCTGGAAGTACCGAATGATGCAGACTTTATTTTGGAAGGCTATGTTGATCCTGCTGAAGAACTGATCTGGGAAGGGCCATTTGGCGACCATACCGGTTTTTATTCTCTGGCCGATTGGTACCCCAAGTTTCATGTAACTTGTATAACCCATCGGAGGGATGCTGTATATCAGGCGACAATAGTGGGTATTCCCCCTCAGGAGGATGCCTGGATCGGAAGGGCGACCGAACGGATTTTTCTCTCACCGATGAAGTTGACGATGATCCCCGAATTGATGGATATGGAACTTCCACCTGCTGGTGTAGCGCACAATCTGACCATTGCAAAAATTGCTAAAACCTATGCGGGTCAAGGATCAAAAGTGATGAATGCCATGTGGGGTGCGGGGCAGATGATGTTCAATAAAATCCTGATTATTGCCGATCAACATTCAGATATTAAAGATTATAGCAGTTTTGCAAGATATGTTTTGAAACGCGTCAGTCCGATGCATGATATTTATTTTTCACAGGGACCGATGGATGTCCTTGACCACTCTTCTGCCCGTTTTTCATATGGATCGAAAATGGGTATAGATGTCACTACAAAATATGAGGAAGAGACCGACATAGCGCATGAACCTTTTGAAAATAAATTCGATAGTCATTCCTGTAGCGAAAAACTTAGGTTGATTGATGGAATCGTTTCGTACAATCTTTCCCTCATTGATCAGGATCTTCCTGCAATAATTCTTGGAATCAGGAAAAGCAGTTCCGGATCTTTAGGTTCAATCATTGAGAAAGTATTGTCTATTCCGGAACTGTATGGTATAAAATTAGTTGCCCTGGTTGATCCTGAATTGGATATTTTTGAGATTGAGGCCGTTTGCTGGTATGTTTCTGGGAATATTGATCCACGGCGCGATTGTAGGGTTATTCCTCCGGTTAATAAGGGCGAAGTATCACATATTGTGATGGATGGAACAAGAAAGACTGAGGAAGCGGATGGTTTTAAACGGTTATGGCCTAATCCGGTCGTTTCATCATCCGGAACCATTAAACGGATCGATGAATTATGGACATCTCTTGGATTGGGCGATTTTATTTCTTCCCCTTCACTAAAATATATGTCATTAAAAAGAGGTGATGGGGCTGTTAGTCAATAATTATTTTTGATAAAGGATCGGTATAAACCAAAATTTGTCTATTTTTAGGTGCAAAACAGAAAACCCCGTTGATCCGGGAAATCAATGCTACCGGATTGACCATAAATAACTAAATTATGAACAGTATTAAAGGATCAAAGACCGAGCAAAACCTGTTAAAGGCTTTTGCAGGTGAATCGCAGGCTCGTATGCGATATGATTATTTTGCGAAACAGGCAAAGAAAGAGGGACTTGAGCAGATTGCTGCTATTTTTGAAGAGACCTCAATGAATGAACGCGAACATGCAAAACGGTTTTTTAAATTTCTGGAAGGTGGTCCGGTTGAAATCACAGCCACTTATCCTGCAGGGATAATCGGTACGACTCTCGATAATCTTAAAGCGGCTGCGGAAGGTGAGAATGAAGAGTGGACTGCCCTTTATCCTGAATTCGCCAGAATTGCGGACGAAGAAGGATTTAAAGAGGTTGCTGCTGCTTTCAAGATGATTTCGAAAGTGGAAAAAGCTCACGATGAACGTTATACCACACTTTACAATAACCTTGAAAATGGTCTTATTTTTGAGCGCGAAGGAAAAGTTGTTTGGAAATGCCGCAACTGCGGTTACCTGCACGAAGGGACAAAACCGCCGTTGGTTTGCCCTGCATGCCTCCATCCTCAGTCTTATTTCGAAATTAAAGAGACAAATTATTAATCAATGAATGGAATTTAGATTCCAGTTGTTTGGACGATGTAATACAGATAAAACTATGAAATTTGTTTTTTAATTTCATGGTTTTTTTGTTTTCAAAGTATAGTAGGTTTTTTTTTCGTTAAACGGACCAATAAGTAAATTATGGAAAATCTTGATCAGTATATTATCGGACTTCCTAAAGCAGAACTCCATCTTCATATTGAAGGTACCTTTGAGCCGGAGCTGATGTTTAAAATTGCAGCCAGAAATGAAATTCAATTGAAGTATAATTCAGTTGATGAATTGAAGAAGGCTTATCAATTTGGTAATCTTCAGGATTTCCTCGATATTTATTATGCCGGTGCATCGGTTTTACGCACTGAAGAGGATTTTTATGACCTGACATGGGCTTACCTGGAGCGAGCCTTTACAGACCATGTTTTGCATACCGAAATATTTTTTGATCCTCAGACCCATCTGGCCAATGGCATTGCATTCAAAATAGTAATCAACGGTATTGTTGCAGCTTTGCACGATGGACGAGATAAACTGGGGATCACCTCTTGTTTGATCATGTGCATCCTCCGTCATCTTGACGAAGCTGCAGCCCTTGAACTACTCGAGGAGGCACAACCTTATCGGGAGAAAATTACTGCAATCGGGCTCGATTCGTCAGAACGGGGAAATCCTCCTGAGAAATTTGAACGTGCATTTACGAAGGCCCGTGAGGATGGCTATTTAACAGTAGCTCATGCCGGAGAAGAGGGCACAGCGGAAAACATCCGAAATGCTGTCGAATTATTGAAAGTGGCCCGGATTGACCATGGCAATAGCTGCCTGAATGATGAAACTGTGGTTGCTTTATTAAAAGAGAAGAGTATTCCCTTGACACTTTGCCCGCTTTCAAACCTCAAACTTAAGGTGATTCACCGTCTTGAAGAACACCCAATTTTGAAAATGCTTGAAAAGGATTTATTGGTGACCATAAATTCTGACGATCCTGCCTATTTTGGTGGGTATGTAAATGACAATTTCATTGCCGTTTCAAAGGCTTTAAACCTCAGCAAAGAGCAAATTGATCAAATCGCCAGAAACTCTTTCATCAGCTCTTTTTTACCTGAAGTTACCCGTTTGAAATATTTGGCTATTCTAAATCAATACAATAGTCAATAAAATAATTTGTCAAATTTATAACCAAATTGTTCAAAAGTTCATAAAACACTGTAAATCAATCGAAAGCATTGTTTATTGATTTCTATTATTATATTTGTAGCACCAAATAAAAATTAATAAATGAAGAAGCTAATTGTATTTACCGGAATTGTACTGTGTTTTAGTAGCGTTTTTGCCGGAGGGTTACTCACGAATGGTAACCAGAGTGCGCAATATATCAGGATGCTGTCGCGCAACGCCTCAATATCACCTGATGCTGTTTATTTCAATCCTGCGGGCTTGATGATGATGGAGAATGGCTTTTATTTTGCAGTTCAAAGCCAGACATTATTTCAGAATAAAACAGTTGATAGCCGGTTTCCCTTATTAAATTCAAGCGAATATTCAGGAACCCTGGCCGCACCTGTATTTCCAACAGCATTTGCGATTTATAAGAAGGATAAATTCGCGTTTTCGTTGGGTTTAGGCCCAAACAGTGGTGGCGGGAGCATTACCTTTGACACGGGCTTACCCTCATTCGAAAAAAGTATATCCAAACTGGTACCAGGTTTGGCTGACCTAAGTAAAATAGGAAAGACAGTGAGCGGTTATGGTGTTAATATCTATTTTAAGGGAGAATCGGTTTATTGGGGAATCCAGGGTGGTGTCTCCTATAAAGTCAACGATATTTTTTCGGTATATGGAGGTGCACGATATCTACCTGCAAAAACCACATACAATGGCTATATTAAAGACATCCAACTTAAAGTAAACGGGACTTTAACCAATGCTAAGACTTTCCTTCAGAATGATGCAGCACCTATCTTGACAACAACTGCCAATAATGCCACAGGGGCAGCTTTATCTGTCCAACCTTTGATTGCAGGTGGTGCAGCCGGGTTAACTTTGGCACAGGTCCAAGGAGCTAATTATATTACTGCTGCGCAAAGGACGCAGCTTGAAACAGGATTATTGGGACTTGGAGCGACTCAGGCGCAAATCAATGCGATGCCCCTTTCAACAGTCCAGGCTACTTTTAATTCTGGTGCCGCAACACTAAATGGAAAAGCGGCAACATTGATAGCTACCGGGAACGCCCTAACTGATAAAGCTGTTGATGCTGAACAGACAGGAACCGGAATTACACCAATTATTGGAGTAAACATCTCTCCCAATAAAAATTTGAACATTGGGATCAAATATGAATTCAGGACAAAATTGACCATGACGAACGCGACCAAAGTTGATGACCTGGGAATGTTCCCCGATAAAATGAAAAGTTCAAGCGACCTGCCCTCTATTTTATCAATTGGTGCAGATTACAACGTTTCAAAAGCTTTAAAACTATCAGTATCGTATAATGGTTATCGTGATAAAGGTGTAGATTGGGGAAATAATGTTTATAGTGAACCACGTGTCATCGGTAACAATACCTGGGAGGTTGCCTTGGGAGCACAATATCAATTAACCGAAAAATTTGCCGTCAGTATGGGCTATCTCCATACGCAAATGCAGATGCTGGAACAATTCCAAAGCGATTTCAGTTATTACAGTCCAGCAAACACAATTGGTGGAGGTTTTGAATGGAAAGCTACACCAAAATTCACATTTGATATTGGTGCACTCTACACCAAATATGATGATTCTACGAAGAAATTTACTGATACCGCTGTTGGCAGCTATTCTGAAACCTACAAAAAAAATAACCTGGGTTTTGCCATCGGACTGGCCTATCATTTTGGCGGAATTTAAGAATCACGGAATAAATTAACCCTAACCATAAAAAATGATTTGGGTTAATAACTAATTCATTTATTATCAACAAAAAAGAAGCACTATCCAATTTGGTTAGTGCTTCTTTTTTTGTTCATTTAATCTATAATTTAAGACAAGCGGAATTCCGAAACTCAAAATTTTGGGTATCCTCACTTAGATCGGACTATTCAATTTCCGCAGTATTGTGAACAACAATCGAGTAGGAAACAGGCATAGCTTTACGATAAACTGCCGAAACACCACAATAGCGTTCCTGGGATAATTCAATTGATTTTTCAAGTTTGTCATAAGGAAGGTCTTTTCCCCAGAATTCATAAATGATGTGCATACTGATGTAATGAACCGGTTGCTCCTCTGACTGCTCCCCCTCAACCCTGACATCAAAATTATCAATCTTGACCCTCATTTTACTGAGGATAGAAACCACATCCATTGCAGTACACCCGGCCAATGCAACAAGCATCAAGGGTTTTGGCCTTGGTCCAAGATCACGGCCCCCAAATTGTTCACCGGCATCGAGCATCAACTTGTGACCGTTAACTTCTGCCTCAAAAGCCATCCCATCTTTCCACGAGATACTAATTTCTTGTTTCATAGATGAATAGGTATTAATTAATCGAAACTTTCAATACATCCTGGATCGCGCTCCTGAACGTCTCTTTGGGCAGGGCACCCATCGCCATCTGTGGCTGACCCTCAAGTGGGACGAAAAGAATTGAAGGGATACTTTGAATACCAAACATGGAGGATAATTCCTGTTGCTCTTCTGTATTCACTTTGAATATAATCAGCTTGTCACCGTATTCTTGCTGCAATTCTTCCAAAACAGGAGCAACCATTTTGCACGGGCCGCACCAGTTGGCATAAAAATCGATGATTACGGGTACTTTCCCTTCAAATTTCCATTCCGTATTGAGTTCAAAATTGAAGACCTTCTCTTTGAAGGTTGCAGTTGTTAAATGTTCGAGTGCCATAATATTAAAATTTTATATCATTTTTAAAGCGTGCTATTAGCAATAATTGTGGTGCAAAAATATTAAATAGTTTGGAATAAAAAAAATTTTCAATAAAAATAATTGCTATTAGCAAAATATGTGCTTGTAAATAGTTGCCTTATTTGTAGTTTTGCAAAAAAAATTATAAATTGAAAATGGAAACCTCGTCAGGAATAATGAGCATGGTTTACGAGATCAAAAAGAAATGTGCACAGGTTGATCAACGTTTGATGGATGAACTTAATATCTCACAGTCGGAATTGCTTTTTTTCTCGGCACTTAATAACTGTCAGGTTATCAGCAGTCCAGAATTGGCAAGAAACATGGGTCTCTCTCCGTCACGTGTTAGCCGGGTTGTTGAGAAACTTGTAGTTGATGGATACCTCGACAGGAATATCGATAACACAGACCGGAGGGCGATTACCCTTTGTCTGACTGGAAAAGGGAAGATTGTCAGGGAAAAGATCGATCAGGTAAAAACCGAATGCGAAACCCGGTTGCTTGAAGTAATTCCCTCCGAAGAAGTCGAACAATTCAGGTCAATCATCTCCAGGATCATCGTGACCATGTAGCCTGGGGCAAGGAGACCGGCACTTCGACTCCGCTCAGTGACCGGAAAAAGGAAAAAGGAAAACCGTGCTTCGACTCCGCTCAGTGACCGGAAAAAGGAAAAAGGAAAACCGTACTTCGACTCCGCTCAGTGACCGGAAAAAGGAAAAAGGAAAACCGTGCTTCGACTCCGCTCAGTGACCAGAAAAAGGAAAACCGTACTTCGGCTCCGCTCAGTAACCGGAAAAAGGAAAACCGTGCTTCGACTCCGCTCAGTGACCGGAAAATGGAAAACCGTGCTTCGACTCCGCTCAGTGACCGGAAAAAGGAAAAAGGAGAACAGTGCTTCGGCTCCGCTCAGTGACCGCCACCCTCATTAGTAAAGTTCAATATGAAATTTGAAATGTAACCTCAGTCCAATGAAAACCATCCATAAGGAACCTATAATCCAATAAACTTAATCCTTGACGATGTTCAACTTCTTGTACCACCTTTGATAATCTTCCAATTTAAAAGGAGCGGTTCCAGCTAAATAGTGATTTGTATATTTTTCTTTTCCAATGAGATATTCAACTAACAACATCGATTGTTTGTGCTTTTCGGGAATGTAGCCGACAACAGTTTTTCCATTAACCGGAATTTCAAACAATCCCGAAAATAACACCTCACCGCTATCTGCATCCTTAACTATTACCGAACCAGACTTTTCATCACGTGTGTCGTTTACCGCAACAACAGGATATTTACCCTCTTTGGGATCGCCGACCATCACACAGGTATTGTGCTGAACCTGCCGGATGTAATAGTAAGCCAGCTTTTTACTGTTGTAATAATCAACCACTGCATCCGAGATGATCGGCCAACCGTCGCGCAGGTTCCACCAGATGATCCCTGTTTTGCGGAATTTGTCCATGCGCCACAATTCAATAAAAAATTTCATGGCCTCAGCCTGTACAACCTGTGAGGCAAAAATAAACTGGTCAAGATCTTTTGGACAATCGCCGAAAAGGGCATTCACCTGATTGATCATCAGATTGTTCCTGTTGTTCATATCCTTTGATTGAGGAAGGGAACGAACAGCTTTTGTTTGCCATTCATCGTTCCAGACCCTCTCTTTAACCCATGGATATACATATTCGGCATCGAACATCTTTTCCAGGCTTACACGGTTTGGACACCCATGATAGCCTATCTCGCTCACAAAATGGGCATTGGAGTTTGTATAAAAAGGAGCCTTGTAATAACCACGCGGTCCCCAGAGATGGACTTCCGGTAACAGACTCCCATCACGGCCCATACTGAAGTATTTCTCGCTGCAATAAGGCGAGCTTGGCAAATAGGTCCTGATCGGATCATATTCCCAGATCACTCCGGGTAAAACCTTTCTGCTGATGATATCCAATTCGGGGCTGATCAGTTTCTTAAACACCCACTCGACCGATTGGTCATTCTCATTATTCCCCGACCACATTACCAATGAAGCGTGGTTGCGCAATTTCAAAACAACATTGATGGCCTCCTCGCGAATCCTCCTGATAAATTCACCATCCTGTGGGTAAGCAGTACATGCCATTGCAAAATCCTGCCAAACCATCACACCGTTCTCGTCGCATAAATTAAAAAAGTCGTGATCCTCATAGACATTGCCGCCCCAACAGCGGATCAGGTTGCAATTCAAGTCATTGATCATCTTAAAAGCCTCCTGGAGATGACTTTTGTCCCTGCTGTGAAAGGCATCCAAAGGGACCCAATTGGTTCCTTTCACAAATATTTTCTCCCCGTTTATTTTGAAAACAAATTCCCCTGGATTTTCTTTGGTGGTAATATCGGTAAAGATCAATTCGGCAGTGCGAATTCCCAGTTTTTGTTTTTTCTCATCCAGAATATTCTTTTTCCCGTCAATAATCCTGACGGTCGCATCGTACAATATTGGGTCACCATAACCTTTTGGCCACCAATATTCTACATTCTCCACGGTCATTCGTTGCCGGCTGCAGAAGGTGAACAACGGATAGGAATTTTCATAAACTGTTTTACCCTCTTTTTTAAGAGAAACTTCCATCGTTAAACCATCAACAGTCGGATAATCGGTCGAAATCTGCCAATCGAGAATAATCTGAGCTTTTTTTTGTGGAACATTTACTTCATTGGTCATCCAGTAAACCTGTTCAATCCTTGTCGGTCTGATGATTTCAAGGCGTACGTCCCGCCATAATCCGGCACTGATCAACCTTGGCATGATATCCCATCCGTACATGTGAGGTGCTTTACGCACATAGAGTTCCTCACCACTTTGGAATGATCTTGTGCCGATAACTCCGTTAATGTATTTTTGACTTTGTGGTACGGCCGGATCAATGGAAATATCAATTGTATTGCTCCCCTCTTTTGCTAAAAAACCGGTAATGTCGAACCGATGGTCGATCAGCATGTTGTCGGTTGTTCCAACGAGTTTGTTATTGATCCATATATTCCCATAACAGTCAAGGCCATCCAAGACAAGTTCAATCCGTTCGTTGTTGGTTCGTTTTGGTGATTCAAATGTCGTGTTGTACCACCATTGGTATCCTTCATATTTTCGCAGGTCATAAATATGGTTGCCTGTCTCCGGATTCATGATAACTCCCGCTGACAGTAAATCAAGTTCGACGTTTCCCGGAACGGTTGCCTTGATCATGGGCCAATCGGCTTTTTTCAATTCATCTGGATTTTGTGGGCCATTATTACCATATTGCCCGTAAGAAAGCTTCCAACTGCCATTCAGTGAGATGCTTTCATTCCCTTTGGTATCGGGGATACAAGCTGCAAGCACCAGGAACAAAAGAAAAGGAATTTTTTTCATTTTTTTTTCATTAGGAAGTGACCAAGCAAAGTTAATTAATTCGTAATTATATATCGACGCTGTGACTCATCATTTTAATTTGTATATTTTTGCTGCGATTATGTAAATATAGTTTATTTATTACGTAATCAGCTGTAATACAATTAATTAATATTTCAACTTAACTAGTTGACAAACAAAATTTTTATGCTTAGATTGTTCGGTCTTATCCTTCTCATGTTACCATGGGTTGCTTTCTCCCAGGAAGCAAAAAAAGAAAATCCTGTAAGTTTTTATGGTTTTGTACGAAGTGATTTTTATCTCGACACTTACAAGGGGCTCAACGCGTTTCAAGATGTTTTTTACCTTTATCCACTTTATGCAGGACTAGATGCAAATGGCAAAGATATCAATAAGCAGGCAACTGCAAATATGGTCTCTGTCGTAACAAGGGGCGGAGTAAATATCGTTGGCCCCGAAATCTTTGGTGCAAAAACAACCGGGTGTATTGAAGTCGATTTTGCCGGCAAACCTGAGATTTTTCTTGTAAGACTTCGAAAAGCCTACACCCTTTTTTCTTGGGCAAAAACAAAGCTGTTGGTGGGTCAGACCTGGCATCCTTTTTTTAGCAACGATGCTTTCCCACGGATTGGTTCTTTAAATACGGGAGCTCCTTTTCAACCGTTTAACCGAAGCCCACAGGTCAGGTTCGATTATAAAGCAGGCAGTTTAACTTTTTCATTAACAGGATTATATCAACAGCAATATGTTTCTGTTGGGCCGATAGGTTCCTCGAATCTGTATAAAAGGGACGCCGTAGTTCCAGAGACTGTGTTGAGCCTCGAATACAATAATAAAGCAATTACTTTGGGAGCCGGGGCCGATTTTGACAAGATTAAACCCCGTGTAACAACAACGGGTACAGATAAAAAAGTCTATATTTCCGATGATTGCCTGAACAGTGTATCATGGATGGCATACGGGAAATACTCGAAAGGGAAATTGATGATGCTCCTCAAAGGTTATTTGGGACAAGACATGGCCCATCTGACGATGGTTGGCGGATTTGGAGTTTCAAAATACAATACGGTTACAGGGAATGAAACCTATACCAATTATAACAGCTACTCCACCTTGTTCAATGTAACCTATGGAAACAAGTGGAGACCCGGCATATTACTGGGATATATCGAAAATCTTGGAACCACAGCTCCACTCGATCCACTGGCTATCGATTCCAGTGGCAAACCAAATGCCTGGGGTTTGGGCATTAATATCATGGATTTGTACCGGATTAGCCCATCTATCTCGTACAGCATACCAAAGTTCCTTTTGCAGGCTGAGTATGAAATGACAAAGGCTGATTATGGTGTCGGAAAGTTCAATTTTGACAATGGCTTATTTGCCGATAAACATGCTGCCACCAATAACAGCGTCCGATTGATTATGACCTGGTATTTTTAACAAAATTGATATGTATTGGGAAAAAGAGATTGAGACCCTTGAACGGAAGGATCTGGAGAAATTTCAGGTTAAACGATTAATGAAATCGCTGGAGCAGGCTGTTCATTCACCTTTTTATGGGAAAGATATTGAAATTCAGGGAATTATCAGATCAGGAATTAATTTGGTTGATCAGCTTCAGGAACTCCCCTTTACAACAAAGGAGCAATTAAGAAACAATTTTCCATGGGGATTTCTATCTGTCAATAAAAAAGAGGTCGTTCGGTTACATAGCTCGAGCGGCACCACAGGCAATCCAACAGTCGTCTATCACAACCGGCACGATCTGGGCAGTTGGGCAAATCTGATGGCCAGATCACTCTATGCCGCAGGTGTGCGGGATACGGATGTGTTTCAGAATATTTGCGGTTATGGGCTTTTTACCGGAGGGCTTGGATTTCAATACGGAAGCGAACGGCTTGGTTGCCTGAGTATTCCGGCAGGAGCAGGAAACAGTCTTCGCCAGATTAAGCTGATGCGTGATTATGGTACGACGGTGGCCCATGCCATTCCAAGTTATCTCGGAAGGCTTTATGATGTCTTTAAAGAAGAGCGACTTGATCCACGTAAGGACACCAACCTTCACACGCTGGTCATTGGTGCAGAACCGCATACGGAAGAACACAGGGAGCGCATCGAGGAGATGTTCGGCGTAAAAGCATACAACTCTTTTGGGTTGTCTGAGATGAACGGTCCGGGTGTAGCTTTTGAATGTACCGAACAAAATGGTTTGCATATCTGGGAGGACGCTTTCCTTGTCGAAATTATCAATCCGATCACATTACGGCCTGTTGGGGAGGGTGAGGTTGGAGAATTGGTCATGACCACCCTTGACCGTCAGGCGATGCCACTGATCCGTTACAGAACGCGTGATTTGACACGTTTTCTTCCGGGAAAATGTAAGTGTGGCCGGACCCACAGAAGGTTAGACCGCATTGCAGGGCGTTCTGACGATATGTTCATCATCAAAGGTTGCAATGTTTTCCCGATGCAGGTCGAAGGTGTACTCCTGAAATTGCCAGAAGTTGGCGAAGATTACCGGATCATCCTTGCGACCATCGAAGATCAGGATGAGATGATCATTGAAGTTGAGGTGAAAAAGGAGTGGTTCAGGGGAGACCTTGCATTTCTCGACCGGCTTCAGCGACATATCACGCGTCTCATTCGCGATGAGGTGTTGGTCCGCCCTTTCATCAAACTGGTAGAACCGGGTTCTATACCAAAATCAGAGGGAAAAGCTGTCAGGGTTATTGACCAACGGATAAAATAACTATTTTTGAAAAGCGTAAATTAACCATCACCGAAAATGACTTATCAGGTTTCTATCTTCCTTGAGAATAAACTGGGGCACCTTGAGCGGGTAACCTCTATCCTTAAGGCTGCAGCTATAAATATTCGTTCCTTGCACCTTAACCATACGGCAAATGGCTGGGGAATCTTAAATCTTGTCGTTTCCGACCCGGTAATGGCTCACCAATTGCTCAACGAAAATGGGATGTCAGCAGCATTGCGCGAGATCGTTGTAATCAAAATGACTGACCAGCCAGGCTCACTGGATGCACTGCTTAAAGCGATTGTAAAAGCTGGGGTTAATTTTACAAATGCTTATGGACGGGTTGTAAATGAAGGTGAAAGTGCTTTCTTTGTAATTGATGTACAGGATTTCAAGGACGCAGTCGTCAATTTGGAATCTGTTGGTTTGCAGATAGTTGAAAACAGATCGGTTTATGGTAATTGACACGGGAAACTAACTCTTTATAAAATAAGTCACGTAGACTCGTGAGGTATTCTTTAATGCATTTAAAAAACTAAATATGATCAGATGAAAAAAAGTGATCTTTATTTTTTGATTTTAATTCTGATTTTGTTCCTGCCATTTTTTGTGAGCGGAGAGCTCTATTCCGGTTATAAAACCATGAATGGTGCACATCCTTATTTTATCGGTTTTCTGAAATTTGCAATCCTTGCAACAATGGGTGAGTCGATCGGTTTACGGTTGCGCGAGGGTGTTTATAATAAAACCGGGTTCGGGTTGATTCCCCGTTCGATTGTCTGGGGTTTTCTGGGTATGACAATCGTGATGGCTTTTAAAATATTTGGAGCAGGTGCTCCGGTATTTTTAAAGACATTGGGAGTGGAGAATGCTGCTGCTTCGCTGAACGGACCAATGTCGGGACTGCGTATCCTGACTGCGTTTACAATCAGTTTTACCCTGAATACGATCTATGCTCCGGTGATGATGACATTGCATAAAATTACAGATACGCATATTGTTAGAAATGGCGGTACAATCGGAGGGCTTTTACGTCCGATCCATTTTGGTGAAATCATTGCAACGTTGGATTGGAAGGTGCAGTATAATTTCATTTTCAAAAGGACGATCCCATTCTTCTGGATTCCGGCACATACAATTACATTTCTATTACCGGTCGAGTTTCAGGTGCTCTTTGCAGCGCTTCTTGGTATCGCGTTGGGTGTAATTCTGTCTATTGGTGTTTTAAAGTCAAAAAGAGGATAATAAAAAAAATAAGGATATGATCTGGAACGAAAGAATTGAATGTGCAAGCCGCGAAGAGATGCGGATTATCCAGTCAGAAAGGTTATGTGAAACGGTGAAACGGATTTATCACAACGTCCCCTATTTCAGGAAAAAAATGCAGGATTTAGGTTTGACCGCGAACGATATCCAAAGTGTGGATGATCTTCACAAACTCCCGTTTACAACAAAAATTGATTTGCGCGACAACTATCCATTTGGCTTGTTTACAGTTCCAATGAGCGAGATCGTACGATTGCACGCCTCCTCAGGAACGACGGGTAAACCCACGGTTGTTGGCTATACGAGAAAAGATATCCAGATGTGGGCCGAAGTTGTGACACGGTCGCTTTGCATGGCTGGTGTCCATCGCAATGATATTGTGCAGATTGCTTATGGATATGGTTTATTCACCGGTGGATTGGGTTTGCATTACGGGACCGAGAACCTGGGCGCCTCTGTGATCCCGATTTCGGGTGGCAATACAAGTAAACAGGTTCAGCTGATGGAGGATTTCGGCAGTTCCGTTATCTGCTGCACCCCTTCCTACGCCCTTAACATTGCCGAAGTGATGAAAGAGATGAAGGTCGATCCCAAAAACCTGAAACTGAGGGTTGGTGTTTTTGGGGCTGAACCGTGGTCGGAGGCGATGCGCAAGGAGATCGAAGCCAAGCTTGGGATAAAAGCCATCGATATTTATGGCCTGAGCGAGATTGTGGGGCCGGGTGTTTCGTGCGAGTGCGAACATCAGTGTGGGATGCACATCAACGAAGACCATTTCCTGCCCGAAATCATCGATCCTGAAACC
>TBL_comb47_HYPODRAFT_10005455_pt1 | contig 14151 bp, 30 predicted proteins | sample TroBogypolimnion_40_FD_10682 | JGI IMG/M metagenome (IMG submission 10682)
GAAACGATGGCAAATTTGATGAATTCGCGGTAGAACCTATAGCGACCTGAAAAGGTGGTGATAAAACAACTAGCAAGGGAATCGCGCTTATAGTCAAGTTCACTCTTAGGAGAATGTGGGTTCGAGTCCCACCGAAGATACAAAATCAGTAATGTCGCTCTGAAACTTCTTACAAAAATGATGTAAGTCATAATGTAAGTTACGGGAAATCCTACGCGTGGGACATTGGCTTGAGTACCGAATTACTGATTTTTATTGACTTCGTAACTCAGTTGGTAGAGTACAACACTTTTAATGTTGGAGTCGAGAGTTCAAGTCTCTCCGGGGTCACTAGGGTCGGCAGATTGTTATATTTTCATAGGGCTTGCACCCCTTCAAAGCAAGGCTCATAGAAAATAAAAAAGCAACCGTGGCCGAGTGGTCAGGCTCCTGCCTCTTAAGCAGCGTGAGGAATCACAACACAGGTTCGAATCCTGTCGGTTGCACAAACTAATATGGCGAAATTGGTAAACGCTTCGACTTATAATCGTATTAAAAAACCTCTCTGAGGTTGTAAACCCTTGTGGGATATAGGTTCAAGTCCTATTATTAGTTTTTATCTATTAATTTTTTGATATCTTTGGACATTTTTTGAATTTCACTCTTAATAATATCCACATCATTATGCATATCAATATCATTTTCATAAGTGGCTTCTGCTAAATATTCTGAATGTCTACTTTGTAAATTTTGACCTAATAAAATGACGGGCAATAACACTAATTGAAGAAAAGTTTGTGCCACCCAACCAACAATTATCAAAGCATCATGAGATGCAATAACAGATGGTAAACTTATAAAGGCTATTATAGCAAAAAATATGGCACAACCAATTGTTCCAACTTTACTTGTTATATACAAAGATATTTTTTCACCAACAGTTAAACTATCTTTATGTTGTTCATTAACTTTTTTTCTTTTCATAGTTGTTTTTATTGTTATATATTATTTTTACTCAATATATTAAAAATATTAACCGATTTAGGTACTATATTGTGTGATGATGATATATAATAGTTCAATGTAAATTTTACAAAAAGCGATATGATTTAAAACTTTATTTGGCTGATAGTATATTTTATTCTTGGGTAGAGACAGTTATGGAAAGAAACAATATTGAATTCATTCAGAGAATTAGAGAAATAAAACTTAAGAAGATAAATCAGAATCTTCGTCATATAGATTGATAAAAGAATCATCAACTGAATCATTTTCATAAAAATATTCTTCAGTAATAATCATATCTTCTTCAATATCCATAATATTAGTTGCTAAATAGATACAATTTTCAGTATTTTTACTTAATAAATCTTCTACAATTTGATTTATGTTTTCTGATTTGTACCCAAGCACAATTTCCGCTTTATTCAAAAGTTCTTGTAATTCATCTTCTAAATTATTCATTTGATCATCAAATAATTCCGATTCATTATAACTTTCCATGATATTTTAATCATTTTTTATATATTAATATAATTAAATCATAAAAACATCAATTTAACACTAAAAAAATTAAACTTTCTGTATTCATTATGATATAATCAGTAATCAATAAGATTAAGTATTTAAATTGATTAAAAAATAAATCAAATTATTATGTTAGAAGAAATCTATGCACAAATTATGGAGCAAATTGCTATTGTTCAAGAAAGACATGCAAAGTTTACTGAAAAGGGTAACAAATCAGCAGAAGCTGATGTTCGTAAGGCTTTAGGTGAAATTAAGAAGTTAGTAACACCATATCGAGCAGCATCAGTTGAAGCAACAAAAACTCAAAAGTAAAAAATTGCTTTACAAATAAAAAAAGAGGATTTGAGTCCTCTTTTTTTATATAAAAAAACATCAAAAATATTAAAAATATACAGAAAAAATATTTTGATAAAATAAAATCAAAAGGTTTATATAATCTATATGATTATAGTGAAAGTGAATATGTAAATAATAAAATAAAAATTAAAATAAGATGTAAAGAGCATAATGAAATTTTTTATCAAAATCCATATGAACATCTAAAAGGACACAAATCATGTCCAAAATGCTGTATTCATAAGAAAATGAATAGTAAAACATTTATAGAAAAATCTATTAAAATTCATAGTTCTCATTTCGATTATTCTTTTGTTGATTATGTAAATAGTAAGAAAAAAATAAAAATTATTTGTAAAATACATAATATATTATTTGAGCAACAACCATATTTACATTTACAAAATGGCTGTCCTATTTGTAGAATAGCTTATAAAGACAATTTTATTAAAAATTCAAATAAAATTCACAATAATAAATATGATTATTCATTAATTAATTATAAAAACAATCATTCACATGTTGATATTATATGTAAAGTTCATGGAAAATTTACTCAAACTCCTCAGCACCATCTTAGAGGATTCGGTTGTTTTGAATGTAGTAAAAGTAAAGGTGAAACAATAATTCATAATATATTAGAAACTTTAGATATAAAATTTGAAACTCAAAAAACATTTAATGATTGTAAAGACAAAAGAATATTACCATTTGATTTTTATTTAAATGATTATAATACTTGCATAGAATATGACGGAAGACATCATTACGAACCAATAAATTATTGGGGTGGTGAAGAAAAACTAAAATATACAAAAAAGCATGATAAAATTAAAAATGATTATTGTCAAAAAAATAATATTAATCTATTAAGAATCAAATTTAATAATAAAAATGATGAAATCATTAATTTAATTGAAAATTTAACAAAATGAAATGTTTTTCGTTGACTGGCTCTATAAAAGAAGAATTAAATTCATCAAAGAGTGAAAGAATTTTATCTTTCCTTTTTTTTTATTTAAAAAAAAGGATTATATTTGTAATTGGAAATAAAAATATTAAAATTAAAATTTAAAAAATGAGCTACTTTGTGGTCGATGCAGAAAGCGATGGTCCCATACCAGGTGAATATTCTATGGTGTGTTTTGGTGCTGTAAAGGTTGATTCTAAACTTGATAAAACATTCTATGCACAAACAAAACCAATATCAAAACTTTGGTCGCCTGATGCACTAGCAATTAGTGGGTTTTCAAGGCTGGAACATGAAAAATTTCCAGAACCAATAATTGCAATGAATGATTTTGCTAAATGGATTAAAGAAACATCAATTGGGTCACCAATTTTTATTTCTGATAACAATGGATATGATTTTGCTTTTACATCATATTATTTCCATAAATTTTATGGTAGCAATCCTTTCGGTTGGTCTTCAAGAAGAATTGGTGATTTATATTGTGGTGCTGAACATGACCTATATTATAGATGGAAAAAATTTAGAAAAACTAGTCACGACCATAATCCTCTAAACGACTGCATTGGGAATGCTGAAGCGCTTCTTTATTTTTTTGAAAAATATAATATTAAATTACCCAAATAATCATATAATGGGAAATTATGTAAATATTGAAGAATTTTTAAATAAGTTCATTATCAAGATAGAAGTATCTGATGATAAAAGTCAGATTTTATTTTATTTATCAAATGGTGCTGAATATAAAATGTATCACGAACAGGATTGTTGTGAGTATGTATCTATTGAAGATATTGAAGGAAATTTAGATGATTTAATTGGTTATAGATTAAATCAAGCTGAAGAAAATTCAAAAAAAGGTGCTTCTGGAGAATATGATGATTCTTCTACCTGGACATTTTACAAATTTGCAACCATAAAAGGTTATGTTACTATTCGTTGGTTTGGTTCATCGAATGGATACTATTCAGAAAGTGTTAATATTAAAAAAATCAAAGAAGAAGATCCTATTAAAGAACAAAGAAGAAAAAAATTGCTAATAATTGGTGCAAATGGAAAAAAATAATGATTGGTTAGAAAAAAGATTAGAAAATCAATTACGAATACATTGGAAATGGTTGAAAAATACTGATTCTGAAAGTGTTTCTAAATTTATTATGGCAATCATAAAAAATAATCAAATTGAAGATGAGCAAAAAGAAAAAAAAGATTAAGTTAGATAAATATCATTATCATGAAGCACTTGACAGGTCTTATTGTGTTGCTGATATTATTGAAAATATGTTAATTACACATCCTGTTGTCATTAAACACAAAAAAATTAGAAAACACATTAAAAAGGCACAAAAACAAATATTAATGGCATACCAACTAATTGAAGGTCATTAATATTTTTTTATATAGATAAAAAATCGTATTTTTGTAGTATGGATAAATTAGGATACGCTTGTATAAATATGACTCTTACAGAAAAAAATATCACAGTTAATCGTGGTATGATAAAAAGAACTTTTGATTCTAAAGGTTTTTTTCCTTGTGCGAAAATAGTTAAGAATTTTTGTAACCTACATGAGTTTTATAAAAAGAAGAAAAAAAATTGGTAGAAATGAAAGGACTTAAAAATTAAATTAATATGATAACAATTTCAGTGGTTTGGATTGCCGATTGTATGCTCATCGGTTTTCTTATTGGATTAATAGGTGGTTGGTTAATTAGAAACGCAAAAAAATAAATGAAAGATTATGTTAAAATAGGAATAAAAATTGCTTATCTTTTGAGACACGATTCAGAAGATCTGGTAATGGATAGATATGGTTATGTAAAAGTGTTATCACTTTTAAAAAAAATGGGTATAACCCACGAAGAATTAGATTTTATTGTTGAAACTAACAATAAAAAAAGATTTGAATATAGCGAAGATAGAACTAAAATTAGGGCAAGACAGGGACATAGTATTGAAGTTGATGTTGGATTAAAACTTACTAGACCACCAAAGAAATTATATCACGGTACTACTTCTGAAAATTATGAAAAAATCATAAGAAGCAAGGGTTTGGATAAGATGAAAAGACTTCATGTTCATATGACGGATGATCCAAAAGAAGCATATAATGTTGGTAAACGATATTCAAAATACAAAGAACCACTTATATTAGAAATTCACTCTGATGCAATGAATGCTGATGGTTATAAATTTTATCAAAGTGCAAATGGTGTCTGGTTAACTGACAATGTACCATTAAAATATTTAACTATATATAGCGAAACGCGCCCCTGGGGGCGAAGTTGATTATCAACATAAACAAAGGTTTTATAAAATGATTGATTATCAAGATCAATATGAAGATCATGTTATGTGCGGTCTTTCAGGAATAGGACCTGTATATCTTTATTCTGTTGATTTAAAAATAAAATATATACCAGTAATACCGTTAAAAGAGCAAAGAAGAAAAAAACTTAAAAAATTAAAATTCAAATCTTTATTTAGATTTTAAATATGAAAAAGAAAGATGATATGTATTGAGTTGTTAAAAAAATAACTCAATATTATGAAACCTTACAAAAAATCAAGAGTAGCAAGAACTACAACTTGCAGAAAAGAGTACAAAATTGAAACAAATGGTTCTAAAGAACCTTATTGGGATGAAGGTATAACCTATTATCCTATTTACAGAAGAGGATTTAAAAATAAAACAAAAAGATTAATGTCTTATAAAATAAGAATGTATAAGACTTGGAAACATAACAGAAAAACGCAATGGAAAAATTAATAAAGGCAATTAAATTACATAGGAAATTGAGAGTAAATCAGGAATATTACTGTCATAAAGTTACAATGTGGTCTCAAGACCTCAGTAAAAGAAATTATGAATGTCCTGATTTGAAAAATTTATCTATTCACAATGATGCTGTTAGAAAAATTGAGAAAAATTACCTTCTATATATTTCATTGTGAGTGATTTATTTGGAGGTGCTTCATCTTTATATAAAAAATCACAAGAAAGAATTAAAAATGGTTAAAAGTCCTTGTAAATTTATATGTACATTAGAAAAAGATATATGTATTGGTTGTAAAAGAACTAAAGAAGAAATTTCTAAGTGGAAAAATATGACCGATAATGAAAAACAAAAAGTTTTAGATAGAATTTTTTTATTGGATAAAAAATCGTAGATTTGTAGAATCAGGGTTAATTATTTGATCTCACGCTGAGTAAAATCAGAGGAAGTTCATCACTACTTTGCTCAAAGTTGAAGACCTAATCAGTCGTTTGTACAATTGAGGTAGCAATCCTAACAGTTTGAGAAGGTGAGCAATTCTTAGAGAACGGGTTGGAGCATCACTTCATAAAGAAGTGAAAGTCGTAAAGGCTTAGATAAATGTGGGGTTTAAATGACAGAATGATGGCTACAGAATAATTAACTTTGATTTTTTTTCCAAAATAACGCAATAAATTAATAACTATGAGAACAATTTTAGAAGTTAGAAAAGATCTTCAATCTTTAGTCGATTTAGGTATGACTACATTATATTGGTATTTAAGTTTATGTTTAATGATAGTATCTATCGATTATTATAATCCACAGGGATTTACAAGTGATATTGTACTATCATTCACGATTGGCGTCACTTTAATATACATATATTATTTATTCGCATTTGTATGGCTATCATCATTTATAAAAGATTACAATGGCGTACCATACTTTATAAACATTTTTACTAAATGTTACTTCAAAGGAACATATTTTGATAAATATAACGAAAAAATGTACCAGTAAAAATGTTAGATTTTTTATGTTCACAAACAAATTAGATAAGAAAAATAATTACTTCATTAAGGTCAATAATATGAATGATTGGGTTAAACTTCAAGACTTCTTATTTTTAAATGACGTAAATTGGATATTTCTTACTGAAAATAAATATGTAAACTCTTGGCACGGTGGCATAAAATTTACTTTTCCTAAAGATATGTGCTTGACTTATCTTGGAAAGTGGATTATGACAAATAATCATTTACCACAAGTTCCAAAACCAAACAATATAATATTGGATTACAATAGGATAATGAGAAAAGAAAAACTAAAGAAATTAGAAAGGATCTATAAATGAAACATTCGGTGAAATATTTATATATACTATATAGTTGCTTATCAGGATGGTATGTACCGTCTTACTTGATCCAACATGGTTATAGTTTAAATCAAATATTTTTTGGTATATTCTGTATCGCTATATTTAATGGTTTTGTGGGATATTTTATTTGTAAAACAATTAACAAAAATTAATATATACTTTAAAAAAAGGAGAAACAAATTATGACGTAGATTTACAAGTTAACAACAGTAACAAGAAGAGATTTAACACCTGGTTATCAAATAACCAAAATAGAAAAAAATGATATTTTTTCTTTTATATATAGTATTATGAAAGAAAAATTTATTAAAAATGCAAATTCCATTCATAATAATTTCTACGATTATTCCCTTGTAGAATATAAAAATAACAAAACAAAAGTAAAAATTATCTGTCCAAAACATGGTGTTTTTGAACAGCAACCTATTAATCATACTAATGGGCAAGGTTGTAGAAAATGTGGTTTTGAGAAAAGTTCTGCGTCCTGTAGAAAATCCAAGGATAAGTTAATACAAGATTTCCAAAAAATTCATGGTGAGATTTTTGATTATTCATTAATAGAATATAAAAATAATAATCAAAATGTAAAAATTATCTGTAAAATTCATGGTAAATTTGAGCAAACACCTCACAATCATATAAACGGTCATGGATGTCCTAAATGCGCAATAGAATATAAAGGAAAAAAATTATCAAAATCAACACAAGAATTTATTAACAATTCAGGTACTAAACATAATAATTTTTTCACTTATGAAAATTCAATTTATATTAATAATAGAACAAAAATAATTGTAACATGTCCAATTCATGATGATTTTAAAACTAATCCTTCACATCATCTAAATGGTATTGGTTGTTCTAAATGTTCTGGTAACTATATTAGAAGTAATGAAGAATTTATATCTGATTGCAAAAAAATTCATGGTGAAAAATATGATTACTCTTTAACCATATATAAGAACAGCAAAACCAAAGTTAAAATTATTTGTAAAAAGCATGGTATATTTGAACAAAATCCTAGTCACCATCTTAATATGTGTGGATGTCCGATGTGTAATTCTTCCAAAGGAGAATCAAGAATTAGAAAGATATTAAAAAATCTAAATATACAATTTACTGAACAAAAAAAATTTAAAAAATGTAAAAAAAAAAATCATCATTACCTTTTGATTTTTATTTACCAAATTATAATTTATGTATAGAATATGATGGTATGCAACATTTTATACCAATTTCTTATTTTGGTGGTGAAAAGTCATTTTTAGAAAATAAAGAAAACGAAAAAATTAAAGATTCTTTCTGTAAAGAAAATAAAATAACATTAAAAAGAATTCCTTATACCAAATTTAATCAATTAGAAGAAATAATAACAAAAATAATAACCAAATAAAAAACTAAAATTATGACATAGAGCAAATTAACAATCGTAACAAGACGAGATATGAGTCCTGCATATCAAGCAGTTCAATCTGGGCATGCAGCCATACAATTTCAATATGATTATCCTAACATTGCTAAGGAATGGCATGATAATTCAAAATATTTGATTTATTTATCCGTAGAAAACGAAGAACAATTGCAGGTTCTTATCGAAAAATTACAAAAATCCAATATTAAATATTCAATCTTTCGTGAATCCGATATTAATAATCAGATCACTGCGATTGCTATTGAACCTTCTGACAAAACCAGAAGATTGGTATCCAGTTTACCTTTAATGTTAAAGGAATACAACCTATTTAATAAAATTGATAAAAATTCTTATAAAGAGAAGGAGGAAAGTTATGTCTAAAATTTCAAAAACTCTTTTAAATGCTTTCAACGACACTAATAAAGAATTAAAAATTAGTGAATTTAAACATCAAAAAAATGTTGACAAAATTATTGATATTATTAAACCTATTATCAAAGAAAAATACAAAAATGATAGGGTACATTGGAATATTACAGGCATTGAATTTTGTAATGATGAATATATGGAAAATATTCCTACTGAATATGAAAAAGTACAAATAACTGAAGAAGAATATTATAAACTCTACAATATAGATTATGATAATAAAAAAATATCAGAAGAATGGACAGATGAAGGTGATGCTCTCTATTATCAGGAAAGAATAAAAAAACATGAATATTTAAGAGTCTATGTACATGAAAGTTGGTCGTATGGTGGTTATGATGATGTAAAATATGACTTGTTAATGAGTGAAATTATGGATACCAATTATTTAAGAAAAGAAAAACTATTAAAAATAAAGGAGGAAAGTTATGTCTAATATCGATAGAAATATGTATTATCAAAAATTTGCACAAGTATCAGTAAATCAATCAATTTGGTCAAATACATCAAAATGTAATAAATGTAATACTAATCTTCAAGAATTTTCAGTTTTTGTCGGTGATGGTCAAAGATTAAGTACGATGTATTCAACTTGTTGTAGCAAATGTTTACCAATTGTTATAAAGCAAGCAATAAAAGAAGGTAGAGAAGATGCTGAAAAAGCAATCAAAAATGCTGAAAGCAGGCAATATGAAGAAGCGTTAAAATTAGTCAGAAAAAGTAAATTAGAAAAATTGGAGGACAGAAAATGAAAGTAGAAGTCGAATTGAAAGAAATATATAAAGTTATCTTAGGTGATAATGGAATGTGTATGGGTCAGTATTACTCAGAAGATGATTGGAAAGAATCCTATTATGGTGATACTATCGAAGAGATTTTGGATCAAATTAATCCTATTTACTATAAAGGTTTACCTAAAACATTTGATATGGAAAAGTGGAATGTCTTAGTTTATGATGGTCACATTTATGATTATGTAATGATTTCAGAATATAATAAATATGTAAAGGATAGTGAAGCATTAAAAGAAGAAGTTAATGAATTTTACTTTTGTTTGAATAACCTTGATAAATATAAAGAGCAGAGAAAGAAAATGATTGATGCTGATAAAGAAAGAGAAGAAAGAAATAAAAAACTTGCTCAAATTAAGGCTACGGAAGAAAAAGAAAAGAAAGAAATGGAAGAATATTTAAAATTAAAAGAAAAATTTGAGAAATGAAAGAAAAATTAGAATTATTGGAAAGTGTAATCTATGATTTACAAAATTTATATGAAAAAGAATATGATGGTTATACATCTGAATCTATTTCAGGAGGTGGAGGAAATTATACATCATCGTATATGGCATATTTTGATAAGGAAGATCGTGATAGAATGGTCAAAAAATTAAAAGACGTCTATGATTATCTTGATGATATCAAAACAATTAGAAAAATCAAATTAGAAAAAATAAATAACGAAGAATGAAAGAATTAGAAAATGTCAAACTGTTATATGGATCAAGTTGGTGGGACGGTCCTTTAAGTGGATTATGTGAATATGAAAACAAAATCTATTGGTTCAAAATTCATCAAGAAGAAGAATATGACGAAGCAAAAGACGAATGGTCCGATAGAATTCAAAAACTCATTGAAATAGAACCTTGGCAACTATCATATGAATTATATTGGCATAGTATTTTTGTAAGTAATGTTTACAAAAATTCAAAATATCGAACTGAATTTGGAGAAAATCTAAAGAATGAAAGATTCTATATGAAAGATGATTTCTATAAGAAAAGGAAGAAAGAATATAAAGAAATAGATTATGGTAGTAATAATGTAATTGGAACATTTAAATTTTAAAAGAAAGGAGAACGATATGTCGTAGATAAAGCCGCCCTAAAAGGTTTTCATAATATGTCGGATATTTTAGAAATATCCGACATGAACAAAATTTGATGTCGAATTAAACAACAATTAATAATAAACAAAAAATAAAACAAAAATTATGGAAACAACAGTAAAATCAGGTATTGAATATACATACAATAAGAGTGAGATTATAAACATTATCAACAAAACTATTGATAATATCAAGAATATAATCAAGAAAAACGATTATCAGTTAACAGGTAATATTGACAAGTATTATAATTTGAGATGGAAAGATTTTTCCAAGAATCAATTAAAAAAAATTCAGAAGTATTGTTACTGGGTTGAAAAAAATCCTTCTTTAAAGAAAATTAATACCTTCTTAAACTTATTATCAAAGTATTTTGAAGTTGAAAGAGTAAAGGTTAAGATTTCCTTAAAGGAGGAAAAAATTCAAAAGGCAAGAAAAGAGTGGTTAACAGCCAAAAATGAAGCAGATCGTCTTTTGAGTATTTACAAATTGGAAAAAGGTGATTTTTACAAGACCAAAATGAATTTTTTTATTAAGAAATAATTCCTTACTTTTGCATTCAGATTAATATTGAATGCAAAAATCGGATAGTAGTTAAGTGGTTTAATGTCGGTCTCTAAAACCGAAGACAGGAGTTCGAATCTCCTCTATCCGTCCATTTTTAATTTTTTAATTATATCACTTATGGTCGCGCACAAGAAAAAAGCCTCTTATGAGGCTTTTTCATGATTTTTGGTAATTGTGATTAAATATTTCATATAATTTAAGGTCATATAATTTATCGTCTGATAATTTAATTGAATCGTGTTTAATACCAATAATATTTCCACCAAATTTTTTGATCATAATATCATTTAATTTTTCTGCTGGTGAGCCCACAATAGTAGAATATTCTATTTTTCTTACATTAAATTTATTAAAGAGTTTATCATAGAATTCAGCATAATCGGTCATCCAAGTGAGCATTTTAGTTTCACTATCATCAGTTCAGTTCCGTATGACCACGTAAATAATTGTTCGGCTTTATTATGTATTCTATTGAATGATGCAGAAAAGAAACCGATAATTTCATTATCCAATACCGATACCACTTGTAATTGATTCCATGAACTATCATCTATTTTAAGATTGAAACTAAAATAGTTTTGGTAGTGCATGAACTTATATTTATCGTCCATTGAAATTTGGGCGTAGAGTTTATTTATCTCATCTTTATAGATATAAGCTGGTACTATCATATTTTACAATCTCATTTTTTAATTTTTTCATACTGTTAATTCTAATGCTATTAATAAATTAGTATTTTTATTATCCACCAATAAAAATGTATCAAAAACATAAACATTAATTTCTTCTTCTGTAAATGTTATTGATTTGAAATATTTTTTTGGATAAGTTATTGATAAATCTTCATGTACAATATCACAAATATGTAAATCCCAACTACCTTCACCAATTGATAATTTATTTTCATTAATCATTAAGGTTAATATATCATTTTCCGTATCAATAGATGCAATTTTTTTAATTTTAGTATATGAACTCTTGTCAAGAACAAATTGAAAATCAATATTATCTTTATTCATTGTACTTTTAATTTTATCAACAGATATTGTGGTGTTCATACCTCGTGGATCACCACCACCAACACTTAATCTTAATTTTGAATTTTTTAATAGTAAATTGTCAGAATATGTGTTATCATTCATAAAGAATTCACATTCTAAACTTTCATTAAAATCTAAATAATTTTTAAGTGTACTTTCAAACTTATTACCATTTTGGACAATAAATCTTAATTCTGTTTCTGGTTGATCATCAAACGAAAAAATTTCTTCAGTTTTAAAAACAAAAGATTTGAACGCATTTACATTCATTTTTTCACCTACTATTGCATATAAGAGTAAATTGTCTTTATCTATTTTTATTAAAATTTCTTCGTCTATTGTTGTAAGATCATGAACTTTATCTAAAAAAAAAGTGAGTTGACCAAGTGACATTGAAAATTTGTGAGATACTGACATAAAAAACTATATTTTATCTTTTATATGGTAAAAATATAATTATGTTTATAAAAAATAAAATGGAAATAAATGACTACATTTTTAGTGTAGTAATAGTTTATCTTGATGGATATCTCAGGTTACTCAAACTTTCTGGTCGTTTTTTATACACCTTATTATAAGAACTAACAATTCCAGTTGATTTATTACTATTCATCGTGATACCCTCAACATATCGTAACACATCACCTTGTAAATCATTATTGGTGTACATATCAACCAAATTTTTATAACCAACATTATCAAAACATGTTGATAATGTTATAGTCGTCATAACAACATCATCATTTCCACTTTCTGCTCGATAACTTACATTTCCTGCACTTGTTTCATGTTTACTAAAAGTTGTTATTTCAGAAATATTAATATCACTATGTAATATCATTTTTCTGTTTCTGATTGATTGTTGAAACTCTTTATCCACAATAAGATGTTTATCTTTTGTTAATTTAAGACCAATTTTAGAAACCATATCCTCCCTGTTGTGTTTATATCTTAAAAAAACAGAATTTGAATAATCATTTACACCATCAAAAACATTAGGCAAATGTGCCATAAGTTCAGAGCCATAAGTATTATACTCTAATACAACCTTAACTTTTTCAGGATTAAATAACTCAAAAGCAATCATATAAAAAATATGTGCAATTTCTCTAATTGAATATACGTTATTTCGGTATAAACCAATTTGCTCAATTTTGAATAGGTCATATAAATTATCATACTTGTACTTCTCTATCTCCTGTTTATCTCTTAAAACTAACCTAAATATGTTTATAACAGAATAATCTTTAGCTAATCCTTCAGATAAATCAACCGAAATTAAAATATAATAATCTTTTGCTTTTAATGGATTAAATAAATTTAGATCCCTAACAAATTTAAGTGAATCATAAGGAATATTCAATTTTTTAAATTTTTGAAATTCAATATAATCAAATGGTAATTGTTTACTCTTTAATAAATCAATAGTTTCCTTGTTAAAAAGAATTTTATCACCTGTAACAAAATGTAATCCATATTCTTGGTCAAATTTTTCTGGAGAACCTAAAAGTTTAGATTCCTCTTCTTGCCAATTAGAAACAATCGCAATCTCAGGTAACGGTATGCCAGATATGCGAATTTTCCTGATATTATCTATATAAGTTTTTTCATCCTCAACATGATATTTAACACAATCAAGAATATCATCACCAACATGCTTCTTATAAAGAGTAACATCATATTTTTCTCTTATCTCCCTTAAAACAGACGATTTACAAAAATTATATTTTTTTAATTTAGCATCAACCATCTTAATTTTAGTATCCTCCCTACCTTCTACTTGCGTCCAATATACCCTCATCGCTTTATACGGATTTTTCATTGGATCTTCATCCGGTAACTCTGCAGCAGTCATCAACTCCCA
>TBL_comb47_HYPODRAFT_10005456_pt1 | contig 14151 bp, 8 predicted proteins | sample TroBogypolimnion_40_FD_10682 | JGI IMG/M metagenome (IMG submission 10682)
AGAGCATATAATCTTTCTTATTCTGTTTTAACTCATTCTTTAGATTATCTACATTCAAATTCATCAAAACCTTATCATAACGATAGATCTTTACATCAATTTTAGCATCTTTAGGAAGCTCAATATCTAGTTTGTTTTTCTTATTATTATGACATGATACAAACAAAATACTTATAACACCCATCAAGACTAGTATGTTTCTGCTAAATTTCATTGTTTTCAATTGATTTAAATTGTTATTATTATGCACATCTAAACTTATTTCATAATTTTACTGCAAAAGTATCGTATTCTTTCCGAATTTTAGTTACTTTTGTTGTTTATTTTCAAAAAGAATTATTTAATATTAAATCAAAATGAAAAAGCTAACTATTGCATTTCAACTTATGCTATTATTATTACTGAATAACAAGCTCTCAGCTCAAGATATGAAACCAAATTCATTTCAACTTGGCTTTAGATTTGCTCCTAATATCTCCTGGTTAAAACCCAATGCGCAAGATTATAATTCTGATGGTTCCTTATTAAAGTTCTCCTGGGGGCTGGTTACTGACTTTAGATTTGCCAATAATTATTATTTCTCAACAGGTTTAAATTTTAATGCTTGTGGAGGTAAAATGACGTATCCAACTTTAGATACTGCCAGTAGAACAGGTAAAATGTCACAAAGTTTTAATCTTCGTTATCTGGAGATTCCTTTGTTGTTAAAGATGAAAACGCATCAATTTAAATCTGTAACATATTATGGAATAGTAGGTATTGGTGTTAGTTTATTAATTAATGCTAATGCAGATGAAGATTTCCTGCCTACCAATTCAACTATTTCTTATTCTACAACTAATGTTGATATTAAAGCACAAGTCAGAGATTTTAAGTTGTCATTGATCATTGGTGCCGGAGCTATTTATTCATTAGGTGGCTCTACAGCTTTGTTTGGCGAACTTCGTTTTAATAATGGCTTCACTAATATATTAGATTTTAATAATAACATTTCTCCATACACACCTGCTTCAGCGGTTCCTAACTCATTTGATTTGGGTGTTGGAATAATGTTTTAAACCTACACAACTAATATAACTAATTATAATATAATGAAGATTGCTCTTGCTCAACTAAACTATCATATAGGTAATTTCGAAAATAATACTGTTAAGATAAAGAAAACGATTCTCAAAGCTAAGCGTCTGGGTGTTGATCTGGTTGTTTTTGCTGAGTTATCTGTTTGTGGTTATCCTCCACGCGACTTTCTGGAGTTCGAAGACTTTATTTCTCAATGCAATGCTGTAGTTGATGATATTGCTTCTGTAAGTAATGGTATTGCAGTCATTATTGGTTCGCCCACAGTTAATCCTGATGTTAAGGGCAAAGATCTCTTTAATTCTGCTTTATTTATAAATGATGGCAAAGTTATTTCTACCCATCATAAAAGTTTATTACCTAATTATGATGTCTTTGATGAGTATCGTTATTTCGAACCAAGTCGTAAGTCTAATGTTGTTAATTATCAAGGTAAGAACATAGCCATTACTATCTGCGAAGACCTTTGGAATATTGGTGAAGAAGTGCTTTATCCCTATTCTCCAATGGACGATCTGATAACACAGAATCCTGATTTAATAATCAATATTGCAGCATCTCCTTTTAATTATGATCAGCGAAACATCCGTAAAGATGTGTTATCAAAGAATGCGCAGAAGTATCATATACCTCTATTATATGTAAATCATGTGGGCGCACAAACGGAATTGATTTTTGATGGCGGATCTTTGGTTATTGATGCAAAGGGTAGGATAGCAGAGGAGTTAAAGTATTTTGAAGAAGATTTTATTATTGTTGATACCGATAATCTCAATACTGTTGCTGAGATTAAAGAAGAAGAGCATGTTCAGGACATTGCACTTATCCATGATGCTTTGGTTTTGGGTATTAAAGATTATTTTTATAAGCTGGGATTCAAGAAAGCCATCCTGGGACTTTCCGGTGGTATTGATTCAGCAGTAACACTTGTTCTTGCTGCCGAAGCATTAGGTAGCGAGAATGTTAAGGCACTTCTGCTTCCTTCTCGTTTCTCTTCACAACATTCTATTGACGATGCTGTTTTATTAGCTGATAACATAAAAGTTCCTTACGAAACCATTCATCTTGACGAGGCTTACAAGAGTTTTGGCAGTCTTCTTTCGCCTTTCTTTAAGGATATGCCTTTTGATGTTACCGAAGAGAATTTACAGGCTAGGATACGTGCAGTTTTGTTGATGGCTTTCACCAATAAGTTTGCTTATGTGTTGTTAAATACTTCCAATAAGAGCGAAGCTGCTGTTGGTTACGGCACTTTGTATGGTGATATGTGCGGAGGTTTATCAGTGTTGGGCGATTTGTATAAGACTCAGGTTTACGACTTAGCTAATTATATTAACCGTAAGATGGAAGTTATTCCTATTAATTCAATCACCAAACCACCTTCAGCTGAGTTGCGACCAGATCAAAAGGATTCCGATTCATTGCCCGAATATGATATCCTCGATAAGATTCTTTATAATTATATTGAAAAACGCAAAGGACCAAAGGAGCTTATTGCTATGGGTTTCGACGAAGCTGTTGTTAAAAAGACTTTACGTTTGGTGAATATGAATGAATATAAGCGCCATCAAACACCACCAATCTTAAGAGTATCACCCAAAGCCTTCGGTATGGGACGAAGAATGCCTATTGTAGGTAAGTATCTCTCATAAAATATTAAAATATAAATGTATGAAGTTTTTTGATGATGGTTTAAATATTTCATTTGAAATAGTTTTTGCTTTTAATGTACTATTATCAATCTTTCATTACTTTTTCTGGTCTCAATACCTTACGGATTATTTTCTCATTTGGCCATTAGTATTTTGTTACTTTATAAGTTTGGTTTTGAAATTTAAACCAAGAACAATTAAGATTGATATATTATGTGTCTTTTTTGATTTGATTGTTCTAATAATTGTCATAAGGGACACCATACAACAAATTGGAAAGTTAATGTATCAGAGTTTTTTTCTTGATTGTATGTACTTTTTTTTGTTTAGTATAATAACAATTAGAATTTACAAACAATATAAAAATTGGGCTAAACGTTTTTCAAAGAAGTAAGAAATTATGTCTTCTTTTTAGGTTTGTATGCTGTCATTTTAAATGTTAATTCAAAGAATATTAAATGAGAATAATGTGTTGAAAATCTATTATTATCCCATACAATTAATGAGGGATAATAATTTACACCCAGATTAAATACGTTTGAAACTTTATAATAGACTGATAAAGCAAATCCAAGATTGTTTTGATGTTTCGAATAAATTAAAGTATCAATATAAACCGGGTATAATTCAGCAGTTTCTCTAACATAATAAGAAGTCCTTGTATATTGAAAACCCACATCATAATGCCATCTTTTATAATCTCTACCTATCTGTATATCTCCATAAGTTGCATTTGTTTTATTATATCTGTCATTATAATCCATAGGAGCGGGAAATGGTATCATAAAATCAGTTAAAGTACCTACATCCATATTCAGGCAATACTTTTTATTAAAATAATAATCGAAACCAACAGAGAAACCTAAGAAACCGAACCGATTACCATAAGCATCTCCTTTGTTAAGATAAAAGATATTGCCTTCCGGGATAGATGTTTTGATAGAAAGAAGATGTTTTTCGGATGCATCAAATATTTTTTTATTTTTATGAATATAAAAGTTATTAGAGTCATAATCAATAAGTATATTTGATGGATAAGTATATCTTCTGGGGTTTGTAAAATCAATACTATATCCAAGAAGTGCAAAAGGACCAAAGCACAAATTGCCTAATAAAAAGTTGACAGTAAGTTTACTTTTAATATTTAATTGTTTAAGAGTACTGTCTTTCTTTGCAAGTATCGATAAGCTCTTCGATGACCTTAAAATGTTAAGATATAAGGGAGTATTATACCATTTTGAAGTATCATTATTTAAACATATTTTAACTGAATCTGTATTAGAAAGCACTTTAACCTTAACTGACTTAGGCAGCTTAATTGTTGCACACGAACTTAATAGAAATCCAATTAATACTAACAGAAAATATCTTTTCATAATAATTTTAATATACTAATGATGAAGAACTAAATTTACTATTACTTACAATATGTTAAAATATAACTTGATTAGCTCAGCAATGCTCAAATTTCTCACAAAGATACTAATAAAAATCTTCCTGTTATTAATTGTTTTATTCTTGGGTTTAAATAAAAAAGAGAATAAGAAAGACAACTTATTTTTAGATAAAACGAATCATTGTATATTGCTCTTTCTTAAACCCTCTCCTCTTAGGAGAGGGCAGGGTGAGGTTGTTAATTCAAGGTTTAAATATAAAAGGCAGCTGTTATTTAAAACAACTGCCTTTTACTTACTATGTGTTTATTTGGTACTTAAAAAGAATCTTCAATTTCAAAACCAATATGTTTTTTTAATAAAGATCTAACATCTTTAACTGTATTTATTACTTCTATTCTTTCTTCACCCGTCATTTCAATTTTAAAATCAGGATACCTAACCTCTACTCCAAAAGCATTAAGCATTAAAATCTTTTCATAAAGTGTATTATCTATTTGTATAAAGTCGTCAAGTAATGCTAACAGATATCTTAGGTCATGACTCTTTTTATATGAAATAGAAAGGTTTTCCAACAAGCATTTAATATATTTTTCAACTGCTTGTTGACAATGAAAAGCAAGTGTATCGGAATATTCGTTGATATATTGAAATATAATTATTGCAGTTCCCAAATCATGGTCAGCCTTTTCAATCCACTCTTTTAATCGTTCTTCGTTATTTTCTTTCATATAATAATTGAGAGTCTTTAATTGCTGAATTTATAAATGAAAGGCTTTGTCTTTTACCATTTTCAAATTCGTCGTTTGTATACACAACTATATCAACAGGTAATTTCGAATCTTTTAACAACTTTTGAATTTCAACACTTCGTTTAAATCTTGGCTCAGAAGTTTCTTTAATTACTAATAAGTCTATATCACTATCTTCTGAAGGGGTTCCTTTGGCATACGAACCGAAAAGAAATATCTTTTCAGGATTATAACCCAATGCTATCTTATTAATTATATCAGCTATTATTTTTGATTCAATCATTATATATTGATTTTATTTTTGCAAAGATACTAAATAATTATGAATTATGAATTATGAATTATTTATAACCAAAGCTCGCATTTAAAAATAAAAGAAGAATACTCAAAAGGCTACTATCAATCCGATAATAGCCTTTTGTTTTCTACCTAACAGGTTTTTCTCTCCTGTTAGGTTTATGAAGCTCGCTGAGCTCTTAGGATTCCTGTCAGGTTTCCCATCCTGACAGGTCTAAGACGCGATCGCCGAGCGGAGTCCGTTTTCGTAATTCCTGCCTACCGGACAGGCAGGTGTAATTGTTTTCAACTTCAAGTACTTTAAGTATTTCAAGTACTTCAAGTACTTTCTTCTATTCCTTCACTATCTTCTTAAACTCAAACACCTTCCCATTATCAAGCTTTATAATATAAACACCCTGAGCAAAGTTTGCAGTTTGCACTGTTGTTTTTTCTATTAAGCTTCCTTTAGATATAGATTGACCAATTGAATTAAAGATTTCAAATAAAACTTTCTCTTTATACCCTACCATTTCTATGATTAACTCATTAGAAACCGGATTAGGATAAACCTTTATACCATTACTATTTTCATTTTCTTCTATCCCTACATTACTATAATGATAATGATTAGAAGAATCCGAACTACAACCACTAAGAGTTACGATTACATAATAATAACCATTTGATGTAGGATTATAAGTTTGTGCTGTTGCACTGCTTATTATACCTGACGCTGCATTATACCATTGGTTGCCCGAAGCAGCACTTGAATTTAGTGTATTTCCTGTTTGAGTTATTGTTGGTGTTGGAGGAATTGGATTTACTGTTAAGTTAGTTGTAATAATACTATCACAACCCAAAGTTGTTGTTAGGTGATCCGTATAGATGCCTGTTGCATTATAAATATGTGTACCTACTACAATAGAATCTCCTTGGCAAATAGAAGGATTAGTTTGAATATTATATGAAGGATTAACTGTTAAGTTAGTTGTAATAATACTATCACAACCCAAAGTTGTTGTTAGGTGATCTGTATAGATGCCTGTTGCATTATAAATATGTGTACCTACTACAATAGAATCTCCTTGGCAAATAAAAGGATTAGTTTGAATATTATATGAAGGATTTACTGTTAAGTTTGTTGTTATAGTACTGTCGCAGCCTAAAGTTGTGGTAAGATGATCAGTATAAATACCTGATGTTTTATAAACATGTGTTCCTACTATTACTGAATCACCCAGACAAATGTAAGGATTTGTTTGAATATCACATATTGGATTTACAGTTAAATTAGTCGTAATAATACTATCACAACCTGCTAAAGTTAAAAGGTAATCTAAATAAATACCAGCATTAAAATAAATTTTTGTTCCTACCTTTATAGAATCTCCTTGACAAATAGTTTTATTTTCCATAATAGTGTAACTTGGATTTACAAATATTGCTAAAGTAGAAGTATCACTAATTCCACATGAATTTATTCCATATACACTTATATTACCCCCTTCAGCAGACTGGTCAAAATCTAAAGTAATACTATTACTATCACTTGTTTCCACAACCCCAATTGGTAATGTCCAAATATAAGAAGTTGCATTAGAAATATTAGTGATAGTATACGTAACTGAGCTCTGACCTTGACAAACTGTTGTTTCTCCAGAAATTATTCCATTGTTAGTTGGCAATGGCAATGCTTGTACATTTAAAATTGTTGTAATAATACTATCACAACCTATAGAAGTTTTTAGTTGGTCAATATATGTGCCAGATGTACTATAAGTATGTGTACCTACTATTATTGAATTACCTTGACAAATAGAACGATTGGTTTGGATATTATAAGAAGGGTTAACAGTTAAGTTAGTAGTAATAATACTATCACAGCTTAATGTTGATGTTAAGTGATCAGTATAAATACCAGATGTTTTATAAAAATGTGTACCTACTACAATAGAATCACCTTGACAAATAGTTTTATTTTCTAATACATTATAAATAGGATTTACAATAATTGGAAGTATAGAACTAACACCATTGCCACAGGAATTATTCCCATATACAGTAACATTACCTGAAACAGCAGAAGTATCATAATTAACTGTAATGCTATTAGTAGAACTTGTTCCTGTTGCTCCTGTAGGTAGTGTCCATATATAATTCATTGTATTGGTAATTAAAGGTACTGTATATGTCACAGAACTTTGTCCCTTACAAACTGTAGTTGAACCAGAAATAGTTCCCGCATATGAAGGTAAAGGATTTACAATAATTGGAAAAATTGAAGTATCACCACCGTAACCATCGGTTACATAAACAGATATATTTCCTGAAATAGCATTATTGTTATTATTTATATTTATTGAATTTGAATTATTTCCTGAAATTATAGTTGTACCTGAAGGAATCGTCCAAATGTAGTTAATTGCTTTTGTAATGTTTGGGATTGAATAATTTATATTAGACTCTCCTTGACAAACTGTACCTTGTCCTGTAATATTAAATTTTATAATTGTAATTTCTCCATTATTTGTTGCATAAAGAATATTTTGTGATAGATTATTTCCCATAATCGCATTACATAAACCTATTGAAAGGGTACTATCGCTTGCACTTGCATTAACTGCAAATTTTAAATTAACTATTCCACCGGATTTACCAATAAATGGGAGCTGCTGTAAGGAGAAAGCAACTACACGTAGAGTATCGGTATTAATTAATGATGATTTGACAACATGTCCCTGAGCACGATTAGTTAATGTTGCAGAATTTGAAATGTATTTCATTGTTGAAGGGTATATAATATCAAATTGAAATCCAACAAACGCATCGTAATTTTCAGCAGAAATTTGAATTGTAATAGTATCTGATTTAAAACTAGACGTATCTTTAATCGAAATAAAATTAGGAATATAGCAATTACCTGATAAATTAATTATCTTTGGATTTTCATCAGGATCATTACTAAAAACTTTCATTTCTTGTGCTGTTTGTCCTTTAGTGGAAGGGTGAAATCTTACAGTCAAATCAACATATTCTCCTTGGTTAATATAAAAAGGAAGAAAAGTATTTGTGAAAAAGGTTGTATCTGTAAATTGAACTTGATTAACTTTTAAGGTATCATTACCATAATTATAAATACGCAATGTTTGAAATACCGTATCTGTAATGGAAACATTTCCGAAATTTATGTTATTGTTACTAAATATATTTGCAGCAGCAATATTCAAATTTCCATTATAATAAGCTGAAACAATATTTTGTCCGTTTGTATTACCTAATAAAACATTACTAAGATTAAGAGGATAAGAACCACCTGTGCCATTAACTAAAAAGTTCATAGTTACTATATCTCCAATGTTTCCGTAAAAGTATTGGTTACTTGGAGAATAAGCAATAACACGAAGAATATTTCCAGATAATGTATTTGCAGAAACTACATGATCCGATTTCCTGTTTGTTAATTGGACACTTCCTTGTTGATAAGTAAGAGAAGAAGGTAATTGAAGGTCAAACTGAAAACCGGTAAAAGACTCCATATTATTAATAGATAAACTTAAACTTGCCTGACTACCGGAATAACCGAACATATTTCCACAATGGAGTTCATTAACTGCAAATGCTACTGCTTGCAAAGTTATTGTAGATGTGGGTTGATCGGGATCATTGCTTGTAATAGTCATTGTTTGCTGATAAGTTCCTTTTACTTGAGATGTAAAACGAACAATAACTGTTGAATTTCCGTTCGGAGGAATGCTGAATGATGAACTTCCTATAATAGTAAAATAAGAACTGTTAAAAGTAATATTAGTAATCTGAAGAGTTTGGTTGCCTGTATTTAATATTATTATATTTTGATCCATTGTGTTCCCTATTGGAATCTGCCCAAAATTTAAATTGTAAGTATTAACATAGATATTTGGTGCTTGAAGAGTAAGTGTTCCACTAATAACACCAGTAAGTATGTTAGCAGATGATGAATTGCCTATTATAGCATTGGTTGGAGTTAAAGTATAATTACCTGGGGTTGTTGAAGCATTTAATTTAAATGTAGCTATAACTCCGCTATTACCCAAAAATGGTGTATTTGAAAAAGAGAATCCCATAATTCGTAGAATATTCCCACTCATCAGAGTGGCACTTATTAAATGACCATTTGTCCTTGCTGAATTTAAGGCAACTGAATTAGAAACATAAGTAAAAGAAGTTGGTATTGGTATGTCTAATTGAAATGCCACAAATTGATCAGAATTTGTAATAGCAATCTGAATTGTTGCCTGTTGGTTTGCTTGTACCTGAGTTGAATTAATCTGTATTATATTATCAGCCGAAGCAAACTCATATAATAGTAACACACAACAAAAGATTGTCAGAAATCTTATGCATTTTAATGTGATAATTTTCATAAATTAATTATCTATTTTATTACGATCAATTTAATATCTTTAGCGAATCTTGTCTTTTTAGTATCAGTTGGTATTGCTTCCAAATTGCAAATATATACTCCTGCTTTATTTGCTTGCCAATGCAACTGATGGTTTCCTTTACTTAGTGTCGAATTATTAATAGTTTTAATTAATTGACCAAATAAGTTGTAAATACTGATAGTTACATTAGATTCATCTGGTAAATAAACGTTGATATTTATATCACCGGAAGTAGGATTTGGAAAGACGTTTAATCTATAATCAGTAAGTGTAGGTTTTAAATCACCATCTTTAATAATAGTTACATAATTACCCTTCATATCTCCACCTGTAACATCTCCCCAACTTAAAACAGCATCTTTTGCATCTATTTTTAATATGCTTTGTAATCCGGATGGTATAGTTTTCCCTGTAAAGCTGAATAATATTCCGGTTATGGAAGTATCGGTAATTGAATATGCAAATTCAAACCCGTCTAAAAGAGATGACAATTTTACGTCCTTCAAGTTACTCCCCTTTAATGAAAACTGAAGGGCTGCTATTTGAGCATCACTTTTTATTTTAATACAATCAGATTTTAAATAGATATACGCAGGGACTGAATTTGTTGAAACTACGGTGTCAATACTGTTTTTTTTGCCACTGATTAAATTAATAACACCTATTACATCAAGAATATTTATTGTATTATCAATGTTTACATCTGCTGCTGCAAATATAAAAGGTTGTGGATTTTGGCTAAGAAGGTATGATATAATTGTAGTTATGTCCAATACATTTAAACTAAGGTCTCCATTGGCATCACCAAGTGGAGCATTTATTGGTATAGCATTAGCAAGGTGAGAAGAATCCGATTCAGTGAAATCTGTATTTACAACTTTGTAATAATAGTAATAATGTTTACCGGGTATTACATTAAAATCGGTATAAAGAGTATCTGTAATAAGTTTGGTGTTTATTAATATTGGAGATGTAAAAGTGGTATCTGTAATATTTTGAAAACGATACATATTAAAACCAAGTAAATCTACAATACCTGAGTTATTCCACTCCAGTTTTACTTTACCCAAGCCGGGTGTTGCCATAAAATCAACAGAAGCTGAACCCGCTGCATTAATTACAAACTGAAAACGACTATTTTCAACAGGAATCTTCCATAAACCATCCATATCTTGTGCTCCAGACACACTTATTTGATTAATACCATCACCTGTATAAAGTTGTACATTTTTATAAGCTGTCCATATTTTATGTGTAGAATCCCAACGTGCAGAATCAGAGACTAGTTGTTGAGTATAAGGAAATCTAACACCAAAAGTTAGTTTTGGAGTAAAGTTTGGATCCATTTCTCTGTTAAAATAGACATCAAAACGCTGAGGTCCTACACCAATTGGATCTATATATTCATCCTGAGCATCTTTATTATTAACCAAAACTTTCCATACACAACCAGGGCTTAATGCTGACGGACCATTGAGCATAGGTGTATATGTCAAAAACGGAAGCCCTGCACTATTCCAAAAATCATAATATTTCTTTTTAATTTTTAATGGATCAGTGGTCCCCCAATATTGATTTGGTAAATTTACTGCATCGGCAGAACCTCCCGCTATTACAAAATATGAAGCAATATCATTATAAAGAAAAGTATTACCATTAGAATAAGAAGTATCACTAGGGAAAAGATAAAAAGGTGTCCAATATTGAGGCCATTGCGGATATATATATTTATAAATGTTTATTATTTTAGTAAAAATACAATTATTTGCGTGTGTATGTGGATGATCAATGATATAATTATCAATTATACTTCTTTCAATCATCCCATTTATATTTAAGTCTATAAAATTTTTAAAATAACAATGTGTAAATGAATTAACGGATATAAATGTCATGCCATTTGGTGAAAAATCATTTAAATATGAATCTAATATTAAGTTTCCATTTAGTCCATTACCATTATAAATATGACAGTCTTGAATAGTATCTCCAAAAGACAACCCCCCCCCTTTAAGGTTTAAATCACAATATTTAAAAGTACAATTGCCTCCTAAACTACCTTGAATCCAAACTAAACTGTCGGCTGTTCCAATTGCGATAACAGTACCTCTATTATCAACACCTGCATTAATATGAAGACTCGTACCGGGCATAATTGTCATAGTAACACCTGTGCCAATTCTAAAACTATTATTAATTAACCACAATCTGTCAGGAGTAAGTGTTATATCTTGTGATAATAATCCACTTAATTCTAGCCCATTATGTACTACGAAATTAATTGGTTGTGTATAACTTACTGCATCTCCTTTATTTTTCATGGTTACATTAAGAGTAATGGTCCTATTATCACCTGCATTCATATTAATATGTACTAAAAATGGATTTAGTTGATTAGTCTTAGTTGCATAAGTGCTTATACTACCAATAAAAATAGAATCTTTTATAATACTTACATTAGTAGTATCACCATAAATACTTTGACTTAATAATATATAAGTACTATCAGCAAAACCAAAAGTATTCCTTATTTTTACCCATATTTGAATGTTTTCTCCTGCATCTGCCTGACCATCATTATCATCTCCTGCTATCGTATCTAGTAAGTGTGATTCCATTAAATCAAAAAATGGAACTTTATTTTGATTGAACATTGCTTGATAAATATCAATATAATTTGAAGAAAAATGAATAATATCACCCCATAAATCTTCTCTAGATTTGTTTGGATAATAGGAAGAATATAAACATAAAGCACCTGAAACTATAGGTGCAGCCATTGAAGTACCACTCATTACACGATAATTCCCACCGGGGACAGTACTTAGGGCAGTACCGGGAGCTGTTAATTCATAATTGAAACCTTCAGTAAATGTTGAATAAATTGGTCCATCAGGGTCGTAATTAGAATACCCTCCATCTGACTGAACTCCTAGCACATAAGACAGAGCTGCTGGATAGGCAGCTGTATTTGGATTGTTTGGGTCATTGGAATAAATGCTTTGATGGTCATTACCGGCAGATGCAACTAAATTAGCTGTTGAATAGGCATTCATTAATGCATTTTCCATCGTTAACGAGCGAGCATAACTGCTAAAACTCATATTAATTACAGTAGCTCCTTTTTGTGCAGCATATATTATACCCTGTGTAATAGTAGCTGCATTGCCTTGTCCGGCACTGTTAATAACTTTTACAGGCATAATCTTTGCACCATGACTAACACCACTAATGCCAATGTTATTATTGGCTTCGGCGGCAGCTATTCCTGCCACATGTGTTCCATGGCTGTTATCATCCATAGGGTTATTATCATTGTTTACAAAATCCCATCCATGTATATCATCAACAAAACCATCCCCATCATCATCAATATTGTTTCCAGCTATTTCGCCAGTATTTGTCCATATTTTATTTATAAGATCCGGATGCATCCAGTCAACACCAGTGTCAAGAATAGCAATTATTTGTGTGGAATCTTTCCCTTTAATACTATCCCATACCTGATCAGCATGAACAGCAGAAATATTACCTTGTTGAGAATATAAAGGATCATTGGGAGTTGAAGAGAGGGAATTATTACTTTTATTTTGAGAGTTGGATTTTGATCCTGATAAAATTAAGTCTTGATTTTTTATTTTTAAAAGATATTCCTGCATTTCTTTTTCTGAAAGTAAAGGGGAAAGAGGTTTATCATTTGTTATGGAAAGTATATAATTCGGCTCAGCATACTCTAAATTAATAGTGTCTTTTTTTAAAGTGTCAAGCAATGCAAAAATATCTTCCTGTTGTTGGAACTTTAACCTATAGATATTATGAAGACTTGGCTTCTCAAAAGTTTTGCCATTATAAGCTTTTAAGATTACTTTTGATTTCAGTTGCGTTTCTTTCGGGAAAAGCTTTTGTGCAACAGTAACATTATATTTTGTAAAAATGTTATCAATACTATTTATACCTATTTGAGCTTTATTGCTCTTTAATGTTAGATTCACACTTACATCATCTTTAAATTTTACCAGAATTTCTCCCGGCACAAACTGCATTGCTGAAGTTCGTGGGTCTTGTCGCACAACCGAATCCTTTGGTTGGTTGTTGAAAAGTTGTTGTTGTGAATAAACTAAACTATATCCAACAAACATAAAAACGAACATAAAATAAAACTTTTTCATTATATTTAAAATTTAAATTAATACACAAAACTAAAGTCTGATAAAGGGACTTTAAATAAAGTGTAAAATTAGTAAAAAATATTTAAATAGCATTATTAAATGTTTTTTCTTTCACAAAATAATAAAGCTTTGCCCATAGGGCAATAATATCGATAGAAAACAAAGCAAGAAACGTTTTGTAAATCCCTTTAGGGATGAGATATTAAATATTTCGTTCCTATGGAACTTTCTTTTAATCTTTGTTATTGTTTCTACCGATATTAGGACAAGACTAAGGTCGCAGCTCCGCAGCTTTAAAATCATAACAATAGCCATTTTCTACAAATAGGTCGCAGCTCTGCTGCTTGCCTTTACCCTCCCATTTCACCGTGTCTCGTCTTGGCGAGAGGGGAGGGCAGGGTGGG
>TBL_comb47_HYPODRAFT_10005459_pt1 | contig 14146 bp, 17 predicted proteins | sample TroBogypolimnion_40_FD_10682 | JGI IMG/M metagenome (IMG submission 10682)
GGTTGTTTTCGGGTGCAGGATTCACGATATGTTCGAGGCACAGATGCTCAAAATCTTAGGCCATAAGGACTACGCTCATGTTTCTATTTATCGAGCAAGCCAGTCTAAGACAAGATACGAACTTGAGTTCGAGCAAGTCAAAAGATAATCGCTGTTAAAATCTGAGAAAAAGCCGCCTAAGGAATTACCGGCAAGACGAGATGCGATGGATGCGTGGCGTCGTGCAGAGGCTTGCCATCACCCGGTTGTCGCCTGCCACGCGGCGTAGATCTTGCGCTGAGCTGGGTCGGCGGATTTTTTGTAAGTCTTCAGCACTGCTTTTAAGCCGGCGGACAATTTCGCCGCCGCGCGACCGAGAATCGATCTGTTTAGTAACGCCGCCGTTGAAAAAACGGCGCAGACGAGTAAGTTGGGCGCATGGCAAACATCGTGAGAGAGACCGCTGACACCGTGTACGCAACCTTTCGCCGGCTCAAGCCGACCGAACGGGAAGCGGTGATTGAGCATTTGCTGCACGACCGGGAGTTTCGGGAAGATTTGCTGGACGCGGCCACTGTGGAGCAGCGCCGACATGAACCGGGCCGCCCGTTGCGCGACTATCTTGCCGCTCGCAAAACCGCGTAGCCATTCGCTATGGCGTACATGGTTATCCTGAAACGCACCGCCGAAAAGGAACTCGCGCGTTTACCAGAACCACTGCATCGCCGCATTGTCGCCAAGTTGCTCGAACTCGAAAACGACCCGCGCCCACCAGAGTTAAGAAGTTGCACGGTCACGACAGCCACCGGATTCGGATCGGTGATTACCGGGTGTTGTATTTAATTGACGATCCAAGCGAGACCATCCAAGTCACGGCCATCGGCCACCGGCGCGAAGTTTACCGGTAAACCAGTATATGAGCCAGTCCTGCGGGATGGAGACAGGCGAGACGCCTGTCCCACTACATCCGAAGCCCCAAACGACCGGTATTCAACTGCATCCAGCTACGGAATCACCGGCAAGATGAGGTGCGACGGATGCGTGGTATCGTGCCAGATGGCTTGCCGGGCAACTTGCATCGCGGTGCTGGTGTTTGGGTTCTCGCCGGTATTCAGGTTCCGATCCCAGAGCGGGAAATTGCTGCTGGTGACTTCCAATCGGATGGCGTGGCTTTTCAAAAAGACGTTGCTGGTGACTTGGAGATCCAGCGTGTACTCCAACACCGCGCCGGGCTCGATCAGTTCCGGGTGCGCTCCATCGCCGTTGCGGTACCGCGCCCGGACGATGCCTTCCGTGATGTTGATGGCGCGGCCATCGGGATAAACGTCCACGAGCCGTCCGACAAAATCCGTGTCGCGCGCGCTTGATGCCGCCCACAGTTTCAACGTGACCGGGCCGGTGACTTCCAAGTCGGCCGGTAACGGGTTGGTTGTGTAACACAATACATCCGGGCGGGCCTCGTTCGGACGTTGATCGCACGGGCCGCACCAAATGAAATCTTTGTAAGCGTCGTTCCACGGACCAATCGAGTGGTTACCGCCGCGCGTGGGGACCGGGTTGGCGGGATCGTAATCATACTGGTCGGCCGGTTCGGTCTGCGGCCGGTTCTGGCTCAATTGGCCGGCGCTGTGCAGATAGAAATTTGTGAACTTTGTTCGCGCCAACGGCCATTCGTCTTCGTCGTGCCACTGGTTGCGGCCCATCACAAAAATGCGGATCGGACGTTCGCCCAATCCGTCGGGAGCCGGTTGGCCTTTGAAGACCCGGTTGAACCACGACAGGTAGATCTTTAGATAGTCGTAAGTGGAATTTGGTCCGAAATCGACCGCCCGGTGGCCGTCCGGCGTGGGTTCCAGCCCGTGGTGATGGCCCCACGGGCCGATCATGATTTTGTGGTTGGGATTGAGGGCGGCCATCTGTTTCCAGTTGGCGAGCATTTCCGCCGGGTAATAATCGTACCAGCCGCAAACGTGCAGCGCCGGCATGGTGAACCGGTCAAACCGGCCGCTAATGCTGCACTTGTCGTAGAACGCATCCATGGTCGGATGATCCATGACTTCCCGCCAGACGCGACTTTCGCCGGCTCCGCACGAAACGTCCAGTGTGCGGAGCGGCAACCGCCGGTAGAGTTCCGGCAGGTCAAACGACTGCATGACCTCGCTGTTGCCGACGCGCGAACCGGCGTCGAAGCACAGCCACCAGAAACTCAGGAAGAAACTCAACGGCCCGCCGTTGTACCACCCGCGCTGCCATGTGCCGCACGGCGCGAATGTTGGCAGGATCGCATCCGGTAACGGTCCATCGCCACGCGCCACCCCGAGGGTTTGCACCCAGCAGAGATACGACGGTCCCATTTGGCCGACCCGCCCGTCGCACCACGGTTGCTGGCGAATCCAAGCGATGGTGTCCGGTGTGTCATTAATTTCCTGTATAAATGGCTCGAACTGTCCCTCCGAGTCATACCGGCCGCGGGTGTCCTGCGAAATGTAAACATAACCATTGCGCGCCCACGTTTCACCGCTGGTGAGGTGGCCAAGGCGGTTGTACGGCGTCCGTTCAACTACGACCGGATAGCGACCCTCGGTTTCCGGCAGAAAGATCGTGGAAGCGAGCCGCACGCCGTCGCGCATCGGCACCATGACTTGCCGGACAAATCGAGAACCGCGAGCCTGACCAGTTACGAGCATAGTAAATTACCTTTCAAGAAGTGACTTGGTTGGCAGTGTCCGAATTTGAAGTGCGCAAGTCAATCTTTCTGCGCCGGCAGGCATGCGCCACGGGCACCTTGCTTTTCGGGTGTGGGCAGTTATACTGAAGCCGTAGTCAGCGCTTTCTCTGGGGGCGAAACGGATTCGACTTTGTGGAGTAGGCGTGAGCGGCATGCCGAGGTTGTCGGGCGGCCTCGTTAAACACCTGACAAAAACATAACAGCGAACGAAGAACTCGCTCTCGCAGCTTAACTGACTGCGACGTCTCACCTGTGACGCCTGTTGGCGGGCTGAGACGACAATAGCAGGCTAGTTTGTGGCTGTCGTCTTCAGGACCACGAGCGAAACTTTAACTGGAGGCTGGCGCGACGGATGGCCCGCCCATTGGCAGTTCGGCGCGCGAGAATTAAAGGTGGGACAAGCATGTAGTCATTCGCGTTAACTTTGCACAGGACGTGGGTTCAACTCCCACCGCCTCCACCATCTTGAATTTGGATTTGAAAAATCGCGCGCGCTTCGCGCGGTGAGGTTCGTTTCAGCCAATGAAATCCAGGGTTTTTTGAACGTCACGGTTAGAGTCTGAGAGCGAAAAAAAGAGTTCAATCGGACTTTTTGAAGATACGCCTTCATCTCGGACCAGTTTTCCTCAGAAATCCATTTTTCGGCCTGATTTGCCTCTAAAACGAAGTTTTTTAGGAGTTCAATCGGGCTGGCTTTGCCTTTCTCAACTTCCACCAATTTCTGCTCCAAAACGGTTTTTTGAACGATTAAGGGGTTTTTCAGTTCCTTGAACTCTTGGATCTCAATCCCGCCTTCGATAAAGGCGGTGTTGAGCCGATCAATTTTTGATTTAAGAGCGGTAAGCTCGGATTTGACGCGCTCCATGCGCCGTTGTCGCGCTTGTGCTTCTTCGTTTTGCCAGAGCTCAATTTGGGCAAGGAATTTCTCTTTCCATTCATCGGGAATCGTCACCAAGGCCACGTTCCGTTTGATTTCTTCGGCAAACTGTTCCTCGCGGATTAAGTTGCGATCATCGGCATGGGGTTGCTTGTTCTTGTGTGTGCAACGGTAGTAACGATACCGGTGACCGCCTTTATTGATGTGGCGTTCGCCGGTGATACTGTGCCCGCACGTCCCGCAGGTGGCGAAATTCAGAAAGAGAAATCCCTTGTCCGTCCGCTTGTTGCGGGGCTTACCAATTTTGAGGAGTGCCGCTTGAATCTCGTCGAACGTTTTCTTGGAGATCATCGGGATGTGCATTCCTTGGTGCAATTCGCCCTTGTGCATGAACACGCCGTAGTAGAATTGGCACCGGAACAAATTGCCGAGTGACGAAAGTGGGAGCGATTTCTTGTTTTGACGTCCGAGGACTCCCAGTTTCGTGGCTTCGCGTTGAATGGAAGTCAACGTGTATTCACCAGTGGCGAACATTTCCAAGAGTTGCTTTACCTTGGGAAACATTACGGGATCCGGCTCAATGGTTCGGAGCCGAGGATCGTTGTAGTATCCAAGCGGTGCTCGCCCGGAAAACACACCCCGGCGAACCTTTTCCCGAATGCCACGACGAATGTTCACTGACAAATCGCGGACATATTGATTGGCCATGCCAAGCTCGACCGCGATCATGAGCACGTTGTCGGTTGGAAGATACGTTTTCTCGAACGTACGGATTTCACGAATGATGCCCCGCTGTAGAAGACCGATGATCTTGCCACCATCGTCGAAATTGCGCGCCAACCGATCCAACTTCCAAGCGAGAATGCCATTGGCTTCACCACGCTCAATACGCTGAATCATATCGTTAAATACGGCCCGACCCGGTTCCTTGGCGCTCTGGCATTCGGTCAGGGTAGCGGTGACAGGCAGGCCCTCCCGAGAGGCGATGACTTTCAATTCTGAAATCTGGGCGTCAATCGAAAGAATTTGACGGTCTTCGTCCTCGCTCGACTTGCGGCAGTAAATCAAGTATTTGATCATATGGATATGCATAGCAGAGGACATAACGATTTGCCATAATTAAAATTGATCAAAGTTCACTATTTTGATGAATAATGACGCTGCAATCATCCGCAGAGAATTCCGCCGCTCGAAAGAGGCGCGCTATATTCATCGCCTTCATGGGGTGCTCCTCGTGCTGCTCGGTTCAAGCGCGGCCGAAGCTGGCAAGCTTTTGGGAGTCCCGCAACGCACAATTGCCCATTGGGTGATCGAATTCAAGCGACACGGTCTCGACGGGCTGGTCGAGGCGAAGAACACTGGTCGGCCCGCATCACTGAATCCTCGACAACAAAAAACTCTTTTTCTAGCACTCAAGAAATCTCCAACAGATGCCGGACTGTCGGGCATCCGATGGACCGGCGCCCGCGTTGCGGAATTCCTGCGGGAACGGTATGGCATCAATTTAACGATGCGACACTGCCGTCGGTTGTTGCGTGCGTATGAACAAAAACTGTGAAACCAGAAGTGGCTCAGGATATGTCCTTTCCTAACCGGTGATACCTGCATTAATTACGTGTACCGGCTTGTCGTTTTGCGAAACGACAAACACATGTGAATGTGTAAATAAATTCTTCCGATCTCAGACTCTAACCGTGACGTTCAAAAAACCCTGGATTTCATTGGCTGAAACGAACCTCACCGCGCGAAGCGCGCGCGATTTTTCAAATCCAAATTCAAGATGGTGGTGCACTCTGACGCACAATCGAACTGTCCTTGAAGAAAAGCTGACTGATTAGGGTATCATGTTCTTCTAATTGACCTCAGATGCTCTCACCATCTGTATAACGGCCGTCAGATCCCCACATTGCCCAACATCGTGGCAATGCGGTTGGCTAGGTTGGTGATGTCGGGATGGGAAATTTCGAGTTTTTCGACAAGATTCGTAAGTTGCGCACCACCATGTTTGGCTGCGGCTGGATGGATTGCAGCATTACCAGCGGTCTGACGCTCTAAATCAGCCACAAGCTTGAGAATGTCTGACTTGGTGGTGTCCGTCAAACCGTGCGCATTCTCCACATTGGCGCGAAGCTGTTTCAGAAGGGGTTTAACCATGCCGTAGATTACCTCATGCAAACAGATTTAGATACCGCAATCCTAACGCCAGAACCCAACCATTGCCACAATTCCCATCCCAATTCTCAGCAACATCACGTAATCGTACCACTGCCACTTGAGTTCAGGATCTTTGCCACCCGTTAGGAGACTGGTGGGCATTAACCACACGGTGTAAGATGGTCACCGTATCGGAGCATGGCGGCTTGGAACTTGTGGCGAGCAGCAGACATATGTCCGCAAAAAACTATGCGCAAGACGACCGTGCCCCAAAATCACGAGTCTATTGGACACTTGAGGACCGCAAAAAGGGATCCCACGAACGAATAGCCAATTTACCAGACAAACCTACCAACTCCACATCCTGCTAACCCGTCCTGTCACCATCACAGTTGGTCGCCTTGGTCAGTTTCAATTTCCCGCAGGCCAGTACATCTACACAGGGAGTGCCAAACGTAATCTGGAAGCCAGGATTCAACGCCATCTGTCCAAGCACAAGAAGCTCCACTGGCACATTGATTATCTGCTGACCCACCGCGATGTTCAGATGGTGCAGGTTTAGCAATTCACCAAGGCAGAATACAGGCTTAATCAGCAGGTTAAGGGCAAGATCATCGTGCCTGAATTTGGGGGCCTCGGATTGTCGGGCAGGCTGTGGGAGTCACTTGAAGCATGTGGGTTATAGCATTGCCTTCATTCAGCCGTGATGCTATTTCTCGCCTAACAAGGAGATCGCAAGCCAGTGAAAGATTTGATTCTATCGATATGCACAGGGGTATTTGCCGTGTCGCTGATTCCCCAATTGGTTTTAATCTATAAAAAGAAACACGCCGACCAAATCTCATTGTTTACCGCAGTAATGACCTCAATCTTTTTATGGATCATGACCTTCGTGTTCTTGAGCATGAAATACTGGTTCACGTTTTCGGCCGAACTGCTCCAGTCCATTTGCTGGACACTGCTGCTGGTTGCGAAGTTGATGTTCAAAGGGGCAAATGGAGCGGACAGATAATGATGCTCGCATGGCACTGCAAGCCGCATGACTGAAGCAGCATCGTGGATTATTGCGTTAGCTTTTTCATTTCAATTCCCATGTGATATATTGTGCTGTGATCTATGAAGACGTTATTCATAGTGATTACGCTGGCCGTATTCTGGCTGGCATGCACAGCGGCTACCACTGCGCAGACCAATGAAACTGCGACTGGAGCTGTCAATTCGCCAGTATTGAAGAAAACCTTTTCAGAGACACCGTTCCTCGGTACCAAGAATGTGCTGACCGTGAGTGGGGACTATGTGACCACCCCAAAAGAGGACTACCCGACTTGAAAGTCGTCGAAGTTCTGCTATCTGTGTCATCAACGAAAGGAATTATCTGTGGCAAACAAGAATCTGTCCGCACCCGATCTCACCCAACGGCCACCCCGCAGTCCCCGTGTCAGACTCGGTGGTTATGTCATCCTGGCCCGCTGTCTCGATAAAGGCCGTGCAACACTGGCAGGCAAGAATGGCGAATATCACTTCGATTGTCCGCTGGATCAGCACATCCTTAACTTTGCAGGGGTTAAGGCAACCGATCTCAAGAAACAACTGGCTTTAGGCAAGGGGGATGAAGAGATTCTGAACTGGATCGCTACCCATTCCAAGACCAAGCCAACCGCTTGGGAGATTGCCCAATGGAGCGCATTTCAGGAGCAGCGTGCACCTGGAAGCTTAGCAGCTCGGCAACGCTCCATCGGTTATCTGGAGAAGCTCAGTAAAACTCGTGAGGACATCGTCACATCGTTTGACATGCTGGACTTGGACGACTACGTGACTTTCGGCGGCAAACCATAATTTTGTTGGCTCATAAACAACAGTGGCAACTCCGCACCAGGTTGCGCTTTGAACGAAAGAGAGTATCGTATCGTCTAACTCGGTACAGTCGGTCGCAATTGAAATCAAACCCTAAAGGAAATTAATCAAATGAAACGAGTGCTTGGAATAATGCTGGTGAGTGTGTTGTTGCTCGGAACCATATCAGTATTTGCTGGTGAAGGTTGTTGCGCGGCTGGTGCCTCAGCTAAGCCTGCTAATTGCTTTGCCAATCTGAACCTGACTGCCGATCAGAAAGCGAAGGTTGACGCCTTGCAAGCGGATTGTAAGACGAGCGCCTGCACCATGGCGGCGCATGAGAAGCTGGCAGCAGGACTGAAAACGATCCTTACACCTGAACAGTACACCCAGTGGACCAAAGCCTGTGAACAGGCTAAAGATGCCAAGAGTGGTGGTACATGTCCGTTCTCCTCGAAGGCAAAGGAAAACTCTTCGAAAACGACGGAAGACTCCACAGAAACCATGCACTAACTGCGTTAATATATTCACAAGAGCCCCGACATTAAGTTGTCGGGTTTTTTGTATCACTAGATGCTATTGGATTTCACCGCTGACGGTTGGCCATGTGCATGACCAAATAACGTTGAACTTCATTTCCATCATCAGTTTTTCTTGGGCAAAGAGGCATCGCAATACAATATTGAATGGTTGTTCATAGCAGCAGATGTGGATCTGAAGTTCTTCAGAATTAACCCAGCCTGCGGAAGCTGCATAGCGACGTGGTGCATCGTTTTCCAGGCAGATTTGTCCATTGTGCCAGTCACCATACTTGGCAGTTAAGATCTCAGTCGTAGCCGTAGCTGCTAATTCCAATGTCACTCCTGATTGGTCAAAACGAAACAACACTTGGCTAAAAAGACCAGGATTCTCGCTTAGTTTCCAGCTGCACCCATTTAACTTGGCAACCAGCGGGGAAGTCGAAGTCCCAGCAGCTTCCGGCATGCATGGCGTAGCGTATTTAACTGGTTCTGAAACAGCCAACCGTTCGGCCCGCATGTTGGGAAGCAGTTCTTCCCAGATTAAATCCAGTACTTGTTGCATGTTTTGTAGACCTGCCGTGATCGCAATCACTGCATCTTGATCTGGCATCACGAGACAGAACTGACCAAATGCGCCATCACCACGAAAGGCATTGTGACGACACCGCCAAAACTGATAGCCATAGCCTTGCTTCCAATCCAACTGCTCGCCCATCACACTTGGTACCTGACTGGAAGTTGCAGTGGTGACCCATGATTCCTGGATAAGTTGCCGTTCACCCCAGCGCCCCCGCTGCAAATAAAGCTGTCCGAGCTTTGCTATGTCCTCGGTCTTCATGTTCAGGCCCCAGCCGCCAATATGCGTTCCGTTCGGGCTAGTCTCAGTCCTGACGCCTGTAATTCCAAGCGGAGCCAACAGGCGCGGTTCCAGATAATCCAGCATTTGAATACCCGTCACCGAATAGATAATGGCTGACAGCAAATGTGTCGCACCAGAATTATAAACAAACCGCGTTCCAGGCTGGTGTACCACAGGTTGTGCGAGGATATGTTTGACCCAATCACTCTGGGACTTGGATGGCCGTCCCGTTAATGCGCATTGTCCATGTCCACTGGTCATCGTTAGCAGGTGATGAACAGTCATTGCCTTAAGCTCCCTAGAAATGTTGATGGGAAGCTGTTCCTTAGAAAAGAATCCGATCACTGGATCATCGATTGTTAACAACCTTTCTGAGATTGCCAGTCCAATCGCAGTTGATGTGAAGTTTTTGCTCAATGAAAAGAGCATGTGGGGATGTTTGGGGGCATAGGGAGCCCACCAGAACTCCGCCGCAACCAGGCCGTGCCGCAGCAACATAAAACTGTGCAGAGAATTCAACTCCTGTGCTGCACGCTCAACAAACCGCGCAATAGCATTCCTTGGAATGCCAACCTCTTCTGGTGTGGTTCTGGTTAGATAAGATTTATGCATAAAATGCATCGAATTATTGCCACTATTTACGTCCTCGAACAATCACAAAACAAAAGAAGCGACCCCGTTTGACCAGGATCGCCTCTTTATTTGAATTACAGATGGTTTACTTGATAACAACCGTGCTACTTGCCAAATGACTTCTGCAGATCGCCGACTGATTTGCTGGCGTCCTTTTGCATTTGTCCTGCAGCTGCCGTCATCTGTTTTTGGACTTGAGCGATCACATCCTGTACCGCTTCTTTTTGCTCTGGGGTCAGCTTGGCTTGAGCGGCCACCGCTTGGAGTTTAGCCAAGGCATCCGAATAGTTGCCCGCTTTGATAGCATCGACAGCGGTATCTACCTTACTCTTGCTGGCTGGTTCGGCAGCATTGAAACTGCTTTCTAACTTGCCAGTGTTAACATTGTTGGACTTACCACAGCCAATAACGACGCTGGCGACGAGCAATGCGGCTACAGTTACAGACAGATAGTGCTTAATCATAATGGATTCTCCTGTTGGGTTGGTTGGTTACTTTTTCTTAGCAGCGTTAATCTTGGCCCAGCGCGCTTTCTGCAACTTCGAGAGCTTGGCTTTGGCTGCGGCTGACATCTTGTACTTCTTCTTGGCGGGCTTGGCGACTGGTGCTTTGCCTGCCTTAATCTTCGCCCAGCGAGCACGAACTGCTTTGGCGATGGCTTTCCGACCTGCAGCGCTCATCTTACGCTTGCCCATTAGTTTGTTAGGATCGACTTCGGATGATGTGTCGATCGGTCCAATGACTGGAGCAGTCTTCTTGTTAATAATTTTGCCTGGATAGATTCCTCTGATCCACTGCTTCTGTTCTGCATTCCACCCCCAATAGACTGGCGGTCTGGGTTCACCGATATATCGACGTTTAAATCCTTTGGGCACTGTAAATGTTGCTTTATTCTCTACCGTGTTTGTATGGTGTTTCGCCCAGCGTGCCTTCTGCGCCTTGATCAACGCCTGGCGGTGGGCTGGTGACATCACAAACAATTTCTTGGCTGGCTTGGCTTCTGTTGTGCCTGTTATGCCCGACAAAGTGGCAATAGCTTGATCAATCTTCTTGGCTTGTTGTTCCAGACCATTGATCTGAGTAATTAACTGTTGTCTCGCAGACTGCAGTTCTTTAACGGCATTAGATATCATAATGTAAGGACTAACCTTTCGTTATCGTTTGGTTGATTTACATCTTAGCTTTGAACTCGCATTCATCAGCTAAAGGGACATGTAGCACTGGACAGAGGGAACGCAACTTTATTTACTTAATCAGACTTCCCTTAATTGCTGGCAGTGGGTGGTTGGGAAAGTAGTTGTGACCATCCTGAAATTGGCAATCTGCTCTTATCCCCCGCAATGTCACTAATGGGCTCAATCACCAGTAGCACCAACTGTGTCTTGCGGTAGGGAAATGGCGAAGCGGTGATCAGGACATCCATTTTCAACAGCTGACCATCACGGACCAATTCCATTTGGTGATGATGCCGTACAACATTATGCCCGTTGATACCTTCAGCCACGGAGTTGCGGATCACGCAGTTTTTGCAAAATGGTCCATGCCCACAACCTTCAGCAACATCCATGGCATGTAAACAATGCAACGCTTCTCCCCCGCGTTGGTTGCGAACTGAAGCTGTATCAGCGCCTAAGAGTTCACCTGCTGCAGTATTGAACCCCATAATCCGCACGTCATTATCGACTAAAAAGATTGGTGAGGGCACGGTGTCGACAACCAGTTTTAGAACACCGTCAAAATATGGCTCATTCAACGTCATATTGCACCATAACCCACTCGGTCATCGGACACAATGCTGGTTATCACAACCTTGGCAGGTGAAAATGAACCGTTTGCCAGAGGAAGTCTTGAATTGCACCAGATAGCAGAATGTAAATGGGAAACCATCTAGTTTAGGACGAGCTATCAATACCCTAACTTCAGTTTATACCGCAGTACATGGTTGCATTTGGTCTTCTTAACCAATGCTTTGTTCTGCCAACCGTTACAACACAGCTCGCCAACAATGGTCTTTGAATGCTTGGCAATGGCTTTCGCAAGCTCAGCAGTCAGTTCATGATCGCCCTGCACACATTCCTCATTGCAACAATCGAGACGGAAAACTGACTTGGCATGGCTGAGGTTGACGTCATAGGTCAATTGTCGATATTGGGTCAGTCCCTTAGGTGCATAATACTCGGCGTTGACCGTCAGGGATTTCAATTCGTGGTATTTCTCCGATAAACATTGGGAAGTAACGACTCGTTGATGTTGTTTTTCACGGTATTCGGCGCGGGGACCTTGTTTGTGTGCGAAGTACATAAATAATTTCCTCAATAAGTCGGCGCTGATGTTTCGACGTTAAAAACTTGGAGTCGGCAAAGACTGCTCGACTCACCTCTGTAACATAAGCCCGATTGCTGGAATAGCAACCAGCATCACGGAACTGCTCCCACAGGCGGTCAAAGCGGCTTTCGAAGATCTGATCATATAGATCCAGTGATTCTGGATATTGATCAGCAACTTCACCCCGCAACAAAGAGCGCTCAACAACGATGTCCACTTCGGGGTAATCAGAGATCAGAATCAGGGAGTAAATCCGATCCGTCCTCCGTTGCAGGTCTAGATACTCTTGCTCATTTATCATGCCAGAATAAGTTAGCATGGGCATGCGGGGGTGCAAATGTGCATTGAGTGAGAAAAATTGTTACTGTTTTGCCCGCCTGCAGTGCAATTTCTTATTCAAAGGTTCAGGCTGCTTGACGCTTGCTGGCGGAAGACGCAAATTCAAGCGTCATGACACCGCGATCACAACGCATTTTACACGTAGACGGCGACACATTTTTTGCTTCATGTGAAGTCGCGCTTGATCCAGGATTGCGTGGTAAACCTGTCTTTGTAGGCGGTGGTAGACGTGGGGATGGCATTGTCATTGCTGCTAATTATCGAGCGAAGAAGTACGGCATCACCACTGGCATGGCCTGCTACGAAGCGAAAAGGAAATGTCCCGAAGGTGTGCTGGTCAAACCGCATTGTGATGAATATCGTCGTCTTTCCATCGAAATGTTCCGTCGGGTTCGTCAGTACACCCCGCTGCTTGTGCCAACCTCGATTGATGAAGGGTTCCTAGACTTCACTGATTCCCCACGGGTGTTCAAGTGCCAGACTCCGAATGAACTGGTTTCGCGGATGAAACACGAGATCGAAGGTGAAGTTGGGTAGCCGCAGCCAAGCATAGGGGTGAGCAACTTACGGATCTTGCCGAAAAACTCGAAATTTCCCATCCCGACATCACTAGCTTGGCCAACCGCATCGCCACGATGTTGGGTAATGTGGAGATCTGACAGACGTAGACGAATTCGGTTGATTGTTGCCAACTGTAATCCAGCAGGTTTATCCTGCTGCCATGAAACAATCTCTCGGTGCGATAACTTTGATCTATCCAACGCCAGTCTTTCTCATCGGTACCTACGATAATGCTGGCAAACCCAACATCATGACGGCTTCCTGGGGTGGAATTTGTTGTTCGAAACCGCCTTGTATTTCGGTGTCACTGCGGAAGGCGACCCACACATACTCAAGTATCGTTACCCGCAAGGCATTCACAATCAGCATTCCTTCCGAGAGCCAAGCCGCGCAAGCGGACTACTGCGGATTGGCTTCAGGTAGCAATACTGATAAGTTTGCCCACACCAAGTTGACGCCAGTGCGCAGTGAAATGATTGATGCCCCATATGTCAAAGAGTGTTCCTTGATCGTGGAGTGCAAGTTGGTTCACAGCTTCGAATTAGGATTGCACACCCAGTTTGTCGGTGAGGTGATGGATGTCAAAGCCGATAAGGAAGTGATGAAGGCAGGCGGCTTGGTGGATGTGTTGAAGGTTCGGCCGTTAATCTTCACCCCTGACACTCGTGAATATTACGGAGTGGGGGGATTGATTGGCCAGGCATTCTCCATTGGCGAGGGCAGCTAATCTTGATGTCATGCCAAGTGATCCACAAAAACCAACCAAACGTCCAACTCCAAAGCCTCAGCAGGACGAATCGGCCAAAGAGGTTGGGCATTGGGAATTCTGTCCACGATGTGGGACGCGGTTGGTCAACAAACGATGCAAGTTTGTTTGCCAGAAATGCGGCTACTTCATGAGTTGTTCAGACTTTGATTAGTAGATCCACGAAAAAAATGAGAACTGAAAAATCAAACTTTTACGTTAATCGGTCTAACGCGTCTGATCTCGCAGTTCCCAAACAACCCTAAGCCTGTTTGACATGAAGTCAACTGCTTCGGGATAGCTCATTCCAAATCAAGGACTCTGATGCGGTGGGCGATGTCGCCAGTGTCATCTGTCGTGTATTTCACTTCAACTTTGTCGCCAACCATTAGTTTGTCGAGATCCGCCTTTGTTGTGGTTCTTTCTTTCACAATAATTTCGGCGTCGGTTGGAACGTTAAACGTCATAACCGCGACCGGGCTCTCGACTGCCAAGATTCTGGACTTGAGGTTGATCGATCGGATAACGCCGCTATGAGTCTTAACCGTTTCCGTCTGTGCGATTGAGGAGCCCGTCAGACCGAGCAGTGTGA
>TBL_comb47_HYPODRAFT_10005460_pt1 | contig 14141 bp, 6 predicted proteins | sample TroBogypolimnion_40_FD_10682 | JGI IMG/M metagenome (IMG submission 10682)
GGCGCCGGGGTTCGCGTGGACACCCTGTTCTGCGTGACCTGCCACACCGACCAGCGCAAGTACGGCGCTGCCGAGGCTGCCTCCGGTGCCGCCGCCACTCCGGCTACCACTTACTCCGGTACCACCAGCCGCATCAACGGCTTGGCCACGGTGGACTTCCCCAACTTCATCCACCAGATCCACATGGGCGATGAGCTGACCCAGACTGGCTACAACATCGGTGGCCTCCTTTTCAACAACGTCGCCTTCCCCCAGCAGAAGAACTGTGTGAAGTGCCACACAGGCGCCAACGCAAACACGCCCCAGGGTGACAACTGGATGAACGTGCCCAGTCGCCGCGCCTGCGGTGCCTGCCACGACGGTACGAGCTTCGTGACCGGCGTGAACCACGGTGACGGTGCCCTCAATGGCGGCCCCCAGCCCGACGACAAGAGCTGCGTGAACTGCCACGCGCCCGCTGCCGTTGCCACGGTCCACACCTGGAACGACAAGACGACCCTCAACACGACCACCCCCGTGGGCGTTGGCAACTTCAGCTACGACATCAAGAGCGTGACGCTGAATGCCAGCAACCAGCCCATCATCACCTTCCGCATCAGCCTCAATGGCACGCCGGTCACCAGCTTCGCCACGCTCAACATGGTGAACAACGTGGCCAACGGTCGCACCGTTGCGGATCCTACCTACCAGCCCATTCCGAACTACATCTCCGGCCCCACCCTTGCGGTGGTCTACGGCGTGCCCCAGGACGGCATCAACACTCCCGCCGACTGGAATGCCACCTCCAGTGTCTCCCTCACCAGCTTGCTGGTGCCCGCGGGTAAGCCCACCAAGACCGGCACTCTGACTGGCCCTGATACCAGTGGTTACTGGACGGCCACCATCACTGGTGACCTGCTCGGTCAGGCCACGGCTTACACCGGTTGGGTGGCACCTGTGACCACGCCGGCCACGACCTACAGTGCGCTTGCGGCCACCCCCATCACCGTGCCCACCACGGCCCAGAAGGTCACGGCCTGGATCTACGGCTCCTTCACCCAGGTGAACCTGCCCACGTACGCCTTCACGGCCCAGAACGTCGGTGTCTATCCCAATGTCTCCGCCATCGGCGGCCTGCTCCGTCCCGCGCCTGCCAAGTCCGTCGTGCTCAGTGGCACGCTCCCCACGGGCTTCACGACCACGGCGGCTTCGGCCCGCCGCGTGGTGGTGGACACCAACAAGTGCAACGCCTGCCATGACCAGCTCGGGACCAACCCCAACTTCCATGGCGGCCTGGCAGCCTACTCCGCCACCGGCGGTGCGGTGGGTTCCGGCCCCCGCAATGATGCGACCATGTGCTCCATCTGCCACAACGTGAACCGCAACAACACGGGCTGGTCCGTGAATGCCAGCACCTTCATCCACGGCATCCACGGCGGCAGCAAGCGCACCATGCCCTATACCTGGCAGGGTACGGCGGCCACCGCCACCACGACCGAAAACGACTACGGCAAGCTGCTCTACCCAGGCGTGCTCAACAACTGCGAGCAGTGCCATGTGGCCGGTTCCTATGACTTCAGCGCCAGCAACAATGCTGCGGCCCTGCCAAACCTGCTCTGGACCACCAACGCCGCGGGCAAGATCAGCGGGAAGGCTCTGGACACCGTCGCGGATCCCCGTACCGGCACCATCCTGACCAGCTACCCCTCTTACGTCGTGAACGGTGCTCCCGTCGTCACCAACGGCACCACCTACGGCGCGAACTTCAGCTTCACGCCTGCCACGGGAGTGACCGTCCAGGCCCTCGCAGGCAGCCTGGTCAGCTCGCCCATCACGGCGGCCTGCGCCGCCTGCCATGACAGCTCCCCGGCTACTGCCCACATGACGAACAATGGCGGCACCTTCTTTGGTGCTCGCACGGCCCAGGGCGTCCTGCCTACGGCCGTTGAGCAGTGCCTGCTCTGCCACGGGAACGGGAAGGTCGCGGACATTCGCGCCGTCCACATGCCCAAGTAAGCCTTAAGGCGCGGGGTCTGGCTTGCCGGGCCCCGCTGCTCACGCTCGACAAAGGGGACCCGGATGCTTCGGCGGCCGGGTCCCTTTTCCATGCGGGTGGCGTGGTTGACACACTCCCTGAAAAGGGCTGAAAATAGGATTTCGTATTTTGAGGTAAATCATGAATAAAAAATTAGTTAGAATCGCATTGACCATCGCCTTCGGCCTCCTGGTGGCCAGTGGTCTCCAGGCCCAGGATGAGACGCCTGCCGCGCCCAGGAAGCCCATCTCCAAGGCGGCCCAGGAGGCCAAGGCCAAGAAGGCCGCTGCCAAGGCCAAGGCCAAGGCGGAGGAGCGGGCCAAGGCTCTCAGCCTCAACACGGCCACTAAGGATCAGCTCAAGCAGCTGCCGGGGCTCACCCCGGCCCAGGTGGATGCCATCGTGGCCAAGCGTCCCTACCACTCCAAGGCGGACCTGGTGGTGAAGGGCATCATCACTGCGGAACAGTACCGAGCCATCAGCAAGAACATCGCCATCAAGTAGCCCAGATAGCCCTGAAGCACCGACCTCAGGCCCCCGTCCCAGCGGGGGCCTGATTTTTTTGCCCAGCATTGGTGACGGAGATCACAAGGGTGGTTGACCTAATAGATTACCGGAGCATCTTCATTTATAAGACTTGTCACAGCAGGTTCTATCAGGGGGATCCCATGCTTCCACTGTCCCAGACCACGGGTTATGCGGTGCGGGCTTTGCGGTGCCTCCAGGAACCGGGCGGCCACCCGATGCTGGTGGAGGAGGTCGCCGAGTTCACCGGGATCCCCAGATCCTACTTATCCAAGCTGATCCACAAGCTCGCGAAAAAGGGGTTGGTGGTGGCCCGGCGCGGCCACCATGGCGGCGTGGTCCTGGCCCGGCCTGCCACGGAGATCACGCTGGAGGACCTCTCCGAGGCCATCGACGGGGTCGCCTGGCGCAAGCGGTGCCTCATGGGCCTCATGGGCTGCACCTCCGAGAATCCCTGCGTGCTGCACCACTTCTGGGAGGAGACCCTGGACCAGATCCTGGCCCGGCTCCGCTCCGTGAGCCTGGCCGACCTGGCCCAGAACTACGATCCCGGTGTGAATCGTTTCCGGGAGAGCCACGGGATGCTCGCCTCGGCTTCGGGCCCGGCGCCTTCGGAGCTGGTGGAGCATTAGGTCCATACCATCCGGGGGTTCCCCCTCGCGGCGCAGGCGCCGCGAGGACCTATGGATGCGCTGCGCCCCGCGCCCGAGGGCTAACCGCCTACAAGCTTGAACTGAAGAGGCCGCACTGGGGCGGCCTCTTCATTGGGGAGCTGAGAAAAGCTAGACCTTCTTGACCGCGGGCTTCTTGGCTGCGGCAGGCTTCTTTGCGGCGGGCTTGGCAGCCTTCTTGACCCTGGGCTTGAGCTTCTTCTCGGGCAGGGCATCGGCGAGACGCCAGGTGCGGCTGTTCTGCTCGAAGGTGCGGATCTCCTCGAGGGAGATGTCCTTCAGGCAGCGGTGGATGTGGTCGCGCTCGGCCTTCCAGAAGGTGTGGGAGGGGCAGGCCCGCTCATCCGTGCAGTCCTTGAAGCCCAGCAGGCATTGGTTCCGCCACTCGGAGCCATCCACGGCCTCGGCGATGAGGTCCAGGGTGATCTCCTTGGCCGCCAGGGACAGCACGACGCCGCCCTTGTTGCCGCGCTTGGCCATCACCAAGCCCACCTTAGCGAGCTTGTGGATCATCTTGGAGAGGTAGGGGCGGGGGAAGCCGGTGCGGGCTGCCACATCCACCACAAGGGTGGGCTTGCCGCCTGGATCTTCAAGGCAGCTCATGGCCAAGACCGCATAACCGGAGGACTGGGACAGTGGGAGCATGGGCACCTGCGTTGAAATGGGGGGATTGGACGTTCCAAATAATAGACGATCTTGAGGTCAAACACACCCAAAGAGTCGGAAATTGGATAATTTAAAAAAATCCCCGGTCACCCGGGGATTTTTGCCGTGGACTGGGTTGTTCAGGGCTTCCAGCCGTTCAGGATCCGCATGTAGTTCGCGCGGGTGAAGGCCTGGGGGTTCGGAGACTTCAGCAGGCTCATGCTGCCACGGGCCTGGGCGAGGGATTCGTACTCGTGTTCCTCCAGCCATTCAGCCATGGTGGTGCGGGCCTGGGCCAGGCGCTCGGGGCCGTGGATGAGGAGGGCGGAGACCATCTGTACGGCGTCTGCACCGGCCATGACGGCCTTGAGGGCGCCGATGCCGTCGTGGACACCACCGGTGACCGCGAGGCTGCCCTTGACGTGTCCGTGAAGCACCGCGAGCCAGCGCAGGCGCAGGAGCAGGTCCGAGGGGCTGGAGAGCTGGAGGGTGGGCTCGGCCAGCAGGTCCTCGATGTTGATGTCGGGCTGGAAGAAGCGGTTGAAGAGCACGAGGCCATCGGCGCCCGCCGCTTCCAGTTCCACGGCGAAGTGGGCCAGGGCGGAGAAGAAGGGCGAGAGCTTCACGGACACGGGGATCGACACTTCAGTCTTCACGGCCTTCACGATGTCGAGGGTGCGCTTCTCGACGTCGGCGGTACTCTCTTTGGCATCCGTGGGGATGTAGTAGACGTTGAGCTCCAGCGCGTCGGCGCCGGCATCCTGCATGAGCTTGCCGTGGTGCAGCCAGCCTGCGGGAGTGATGCCGTTGAGAGAGGCGATGACGGGGACGGAAACAGCCGCCTTCACCCGCTGGATCTGCTCCAGGTACTTCTCGGGGCCGAGGCGGAACTCGTCGGGCTTGGGGAAGTAGGAGATGGCCTCGGCACTGTTATGCGCATGCAGCTCCATATCCATGATAGTGCCCATCTCTTCGCGGGTGATCTGCTCTTCGAAGAGGGAGTGCATCACGATGGCGGAGGCGCCGGCGTCTTCCAGGCGCTTGACCATGCCCATGTCATCGACCATGGGCGAGGCGCCCGCAATCAGAGGGTGGGCCAGTGGGAGACCGAGATAGGTGGTGGAGAGGTTCATGGTTTCACCCATCCCTTCACTTGGCGGTCACGGACAGCTTGGCGAGCTGTTCGTAGACGGAGTAACGATTGGTGACGTCGAGCTGGGCCTGATCAAGGAGGTGCTTGAAGCGCTCAGGGTTCTGCTGCTCGATCATGCGGTAGCGGGTCTCGTTGCGGACGTAGGTCCCCAGGGGGATCTTCGGCGCGGGGGAGTCCATCTGGAGGGGCGCTTCACCCTTCTCGAGGCGGCGGGGGTCGAAGCGGAACAGCGGCCAGTGGCCGGAGTCCACAGCCAGCTTCTGCTGGTCGCAGCCGTGGGAGAGATCGTAGCCGTGGGCGATGCAGTGGCTGTAGGCCAGGATGAGGCTGGGGCCGTTGTAGGACTCGGCTTCCTGGAAGGCCTTCACCGTCTGCGCGTCGCGGAAACCGAAGGCGACCTTGGCCACGTAGATGCCGCCATAGGTCATGGCGATCATGCTGATGTCCTTCTTGGGCATGCTCTTGCCGGCTGTGGCGAACTTGGCGCCAGCGCCCATGGGGGTGGACTTGGAGGCCTGACCACCGGTGTTCGAGTAGACCTCAGTGTCGAGGACCAGGACGTTCACATTGCGGCCAGAGGCGAGGACGTGGTCCAGGCCGCCGTAGCCGATGTCGTAGGCCCAGCCGTCACCACCAAGGATCCAGACGCTCTTGTTGACCAGGTAGTCGGCCACGTCGAAGAGCATCTTGGCTTCGGGCTTCTTGCTGTGGGCCAGCTTCTGCTTGAGGGTCTCGACCCGCTCGCGCTGGGCCTTGATGCCGGCTTCCGTGGTCTGGTCTGCGGTGGCCAGGCCGGCCACCAACTCGTCGCCCAACTCGGAACTGAGGCGGTGCATCAGTTCGAGGCCGAACTCCTGGTGCTTGTCCACGGAGAGGCGCATGCCCAGACCAAACTCGGCATTGTCCTCGAAGAGGCTGTTGGCCCAGGCGGGACCGCGACCATCCTTGTTGGTGGTGTAGGGCGTGGTGGGCAGGTTGCCGCCGTAGATGCTGGAGCAGCCCGTGGCGTTGGCGATGAGGGTGCGGTCGCCGAAGAGCTGGGTGAGCAGCTTGACGTAGGGGGTCTCGCCGCAGCCGGAGCAGGCGCCGCTGTATTCGAAGAGGGGCTCGAGGAACTGGGTCCCCTTCACGTCCATCTTCACCGTGGTGCGATCCACCTCAGGCAGATCGAGGAAGAAGCTGTAGTTGGCGACTTCGGCATCGCGGATGGGCGCCTGGGCGACCATGTCGATGGCCTTGTGCTTGGGGTTGCTCTTGTCCTTGGCGGGGCAGACTTCTACACAGAGGGTGCAACCGGTGCAGTCCTCGGGGGCCACCTGGATGGTGTACTTCTGGCCCTTGTACTCGGCGCCCTTGTAGTCCACGGACTTGTAGGTGCCGGGTGCGCCTGCCAGCTCAGAGGGCTGGTAGACCTTTGCGCGGATGGCGGCGTGGGGGCAGGCCAGCACACACTTGTTGCACTGGATGCAGATGCCGCTGTCCCACTCGGGGATCTCCAGGGCGATGTTGCGCTTCTCCCACTTGGTGGTGCCTGTGGGCCAGGTGCCATCGATGGGGAACGCGCTGACGGGAAGCAGGTCGCCCTTGCCCTCCATCATGACGGCCGTGACGCGCTGAACGAAGTCGGGAGCCTCCGTGGACACCGTGGGGGGCCGCACGCGGGTGGAGCTGACGACGGTGGGCACAGCCACTTCGTAGAGGTGGGCCAGGGTCTCGTCCACGGCCAGGAAGTTCTGTTTGACGACAGCGTCGCCCTTCTTGCCGTAGGTCTTCTTGATGGCGTGCTTGATGTGGTCGATGGCCTCTTCGCGGGGCAGGACGCCGCTGATGGCGAAGAAGCAGGTCTGCATGATGGTGTTGATGCGGACGCCCATGCCGGTGTTCTTGGCGACCTCATAGGCATCGATCACGTAGAACTTGAGCTTCTTCGCGACGATGGCTTCCTGCACTTCCTGGGGCAGGGTCTCCCACACGTTCTCCCGGTTGTGGGGCGTGTTCAGGAGGAAGGTGGCGCCGGGACCGGCGGCCTCGAGCATTTCGTATTTCTCGAGGAAGCTGGTCTGGTGGCAGGCGATGAAGTTGGCCTTTGTCACCAGGTAGGCGCTCTTGATGGGCCGGGGGCCGAAGCGCAGGTGGCTGATGGTGATGGCGCCGGATTTCTTGGAGTCATAGACGAAGTAGCCCTGGCCGTAGTTCGGGGTCTCCTCGGCGATGATCTTGATGGAGTTCTTGTTGGCACCCACGGTGCCGTCAGCGCCGAGGCCGTAGAAGAGGGCGCGGGTGACGTCCGCCGGCTCCACATCAAAGTCAGCGTTGTAGGTCAGCGAGCTGTGGCTGATGTCATCCATGATGCCCACGGTGAAGTGGTTCTTGGGCGTGGGCTTGGCCAGGTTCTCGTAGATGGCCTGGACCATGGCCGGGGTGAACTCCTTGGACGAGAGGCCGTAGCGGCCGCCCACCACGATGGGATCCAGCTTGGTGTGGCCCTCTTCGCGACCTTCGCGCAGGGCGGCGATGACGTCCAGGTGCATGGGATCCGCGGGGGAGCCGGGCTCCTTGCAGCGGTCCATGACGGCGATCTTCTTGACGGAGGCGGGCAGGGCGCGGACGAACTCTTCGATGGCGAAGGGCCTGTAGAGGCGCACCTTGAGGACGCCGACCTTCTCACCCTGCTTGACGGCCCAGTCCACGTACTCGTGGGTGGTGTCGCAGCCGGAGCCCATGATCACCACGACGCGCTCGGCCTCGGGGTGGCCGTAGTAGTCGTAGAGGCGGTACTGGCGGCCGGTCAGGGCGGCGAAGCGGTCCATCTCCTGCTGCACGATGGCCGGGAAGGCCTTGTAGTAAGGGGTGCAGGCTTCGCGGGCCTGGAAGAAGGTGTCGGGGTTCTGGGCGGTGCCGCGGATGACCGGATGGTCGGGCGTCAGGGCCATCTTGCGGAAGCCGGCCACCAGCTCGTCAGGGACCATGTGGCGCAGGTCGGCGTCCGTGAGGATCTCGATCTTGGCGACTTCGTGGCTGGTGCGGAAGCCGTCGAAGAAGTGCATGATGGGCACCCGGCTGCGCAGGGTGGCCGAGTGGCAGATGGCCGCGAAGTCATGGGCGTGCTGGACGCTCTCGGAGGAGAGCATGGCAAAGCCGGTCATGCGACAGGACATCACGTCCGAGTGGTCGCCGAAGATGCTGAGGGCGTGGGCGGCCAGGGTACGGGCCGTGACGTGCATGCAGAAGGGCGTCAGCTCCCCGGCGATCTTGTACATGTTGGGGATCATCAGCAGCAGGCCCTGGGACGCCGTGAAGGTCGTCGTGAGGCTGCCGGCCTGCAGGGCGCCGTGGACCGCGCCAGCGGCGCCGCCCTCGGACTGCATCTCGATCACCGAGGGGATGGTCTTCCAGACATTGGTCTTCCCCTGGGAGCTCCACTCATCCGCCCACTCGCCCATGTTGGAGGAGGGCGTGATGGGGTAGATGGCGATGACCTCGCTGAGGCGATGGGCCACTGAGGCGGTGGCCTCGTTCCCATCAAGGGTTTTCATCACACGCTGGCTCATGGTTCGCTCCTTCCGGTGCCCTTTGGGGCGTCCGGTCATGGGGATCAAGGCAGAACACATCCCGAAGGGTTATGATACGCGATCAGTGGGTCACATTCGTCACAATGGTCCAGTGGTCAGACCGCCGCCAAGGGGGTCCCGGAGAGGCGGGCATGGATGGCTGCCGCCGCCCGGCGTCCCTGGCCCATGGCCAGGATGACCGTGGCGCCGCCGGTGATGACATCACCACCGGCGTAGACGCCTGGCAGGGAGGTTTCGCCGGTTTCGTTGTCAACCACAACAACACCCCCCTTGAGGGTACGGAGACCCTTGTCGGTCATGGCGATGAGGGGGTTCACGTCGAAGCCCAGGGCCACGATGAGGGTCTCGCAGGGGATCATGATCCGCTCGTCCGTCATCTTGGGGCTGCGCCTGCCATCGGGACCGGGCTCGCCCAGCTCCATGACGGCGCACTCGGCGTGGGTCATCCAGCCCTTCTCATTGCCGTGGAGCTGCACGGGCGTGGTGAGGAACTTGAACTCGACGCCCTCCTCGTGGGCATGCTCGAGCTCTTCCTTGCGGGCCGTGGACTCCTTCACGGTGCGGCGGTAGACCACGGTGACGTGCTCGGCGCCCATGCGGCGGGCGGCCCGGGCTGCGTCCATGGCGGTGTTGCCGGCGCCCACGATGATGACGTTCTTCCCGACGGTGACGGGGGTGCCGTACTCGGGGAACAGGTCGGCGCGCATGAGGTTGACGCGGGTGAGGAACTCGTTGGCGGTGTAGACACCCTTAAATTCCTCGCCGGGGATGCCCATCATCTTGGGGAGGCCGGCGCCGGTGCCCATGAAGAGGGCATCGTTCTCCTTGCGGAGATCCTCCAGGGTCATGCTGCGGCCCACCAGGGTGTTCATGACGAACTTCACGCCCAGGCCCCGGAGGGTGGAGACTTCCTGGTCCACGATCTTGTTGGGCAGGCGGAACTCGGGGATGCCGTAGAGCATCACGCCGCCGGGCTTGTGGAAGGCGTCGTAGACGGTGACGGTGTGGCCCTTCTTGACCAGCTCGCCGGCCACGGTGAGGCCTGCGGGGCCCGCGCCGATGACGGCCACCTTCTTGCCGGTGGGGGGCTCGACGGGGGGCAGCTCCGAGGAGCCGAGCATGGAGTCGGCGGCGAAGCGCTCCAGGCGACCGATGGAGACAGGATCACCCTTGATGCCCACCACGCACTTGATCTCGCACTGCTTCTCCTGGGGGCAGACCCGGCCGCAGACGGAGCCCAGGGAGGAGCTCTCCTTGATGACGCGGGCGGCGGCCTGGGGATCGCCATTGACGATCTGCTGGAGGAAGGCCGGAATGTTGATGCTCACCGGGCAGCCGTCGATGCAGGCAGGGTGCTTGCACATGATGCAGCGGGCGGCCTCCAGCTTGGCCTGCTCGGCGGAAAGGCCGAGGCTCACCTCGTCGAAGTTGCACACGCGCAGGGCGGGAGGCTGGCAGGCCATCTCCTGGCGGGGGATCTTCATCTTCTGGCTGGGCTTGATGGCGCCCAGGTCCAGGTTCTTCCAGTCCAGGTCCGTGACCGGGGGGTTCAGGTACTGGGAGTAGTCCACGGGGCCCGTGGCCGCCACGCGACCAATCTTGCAGTCGGTGGGATCGCACTGCTCCTCGGACTTGTACCAGTCCTGGCGGTTGCGGAGCATGTTGAAGTCGACCTTGTGGCCGTCGAAGTCGGGGCCGTCGAAGCAGGCGAACTTGACCTCGCCGCCCACGCTGACGCGGCAGCCGCCGCACATGCCCGTGCCGTCCACCATGATGGCGTTGAGGCTCACCAGGGTGAAGATGCCGTGGGGCTTCGTGAGGTCCGAGACGGCGCGCATCATGGGCAGGGGGCCCACGGCCACCACTTCCGCCACGGGTTCCCGGGCGATGATGTCCTTGAGGGCGTCGGTCACCAGGCCCTTGCGGCCCAGGGTGCCATCATCCGTGGTGACGATCAGCTCGGCCGAGGCCGCGCCCAGTTCGTCCGCCAGGAGCACGCGCTCCTTGTTGCGGCCGCCCAGGATGGTGATGACCCGGCGACCCTGGGAGTGGAGCAGCTCCGCGGCGGGCAGGATGGCGGCAGAGCCGTAGCCCCCGGCCATGAGGACGATGGTGCCCTCCTCCACCAGCTCGGTGGGGGTGCCCATGGGGCCGGCCACAGCGTAGAGGCGATCCCCGGCGCTGAGCTTGCCCATGGCCTGGGTGGTGGAGCCGACTTCCTGCATGATGAAGTGGATGTAGCCTTTGCGGGCATCGCCGCCTGCCAGGGTGAGGGGGATGCGCTCGCTCTCGGGGAAGGGCGCCACCATGAAGAACTGGCCGGGCTTGCGGCCGCGGGCCACCTGGGGGGCCTGGACGATGAAGGACCAAGTCTCCGGGGCGATGAGCTTCTTCTCGAGGATGAGGTAGCCGTCCTGGGTCTCGTCATCGGAGCAGTAGAGGGACTTGCCCTTGAGCAGGGGCAGCATGAGCTGCTCTTCCGCGTCGATGTGGTCGCGGATCAGGTCAACCAGACGCTGGCCCAGCATGGTCAGGGAGCGGGGGGCGCGGACCTGGCCCTCGTTGATCTCTGAGAGCAGCTGCAGGGTCAGATCCCACATCTGGCGGTGGTCGTCATGGAGGCGCTGGTAGAGGTTCTCGGCCCCCAGCTCCTCGAGCAGGGGGAAGAGCTCCCGCTCCTCCGCCTCATTGTGGGGACGCAGAACCTCGTAGATCCACTTCGCACCCTTGTCCACCGCCTGCCAGTCAGAAGTCCCGAGGGCCCCCGCCATCAGGGTCAGCCGATTAAGGGCCTCCTCATGGGTGACATGCCAGTTGGGGGTGGGCAGGTTGCCGGAACTGATCGACTTTGTGGCCGAGTCGGACATGGACGCCTCCAGAATCTGTCCAGCATGAGGCGTCCCGGGGCTGATTTCTCTGTTTAAAAACCTATTGTGGAACAGTTGTGATCCATGGCACAGGAGCCTGTTATCGCAAGGACTTAGCTTCAATAAATCGAATTACTGAATGCGCATTAAATGTTGAATTTATCCCCGGGTTCCCGGAGCAGATCCCGCACACGGTTGACCAGCTCCTTGATGCGGAAGGGCTTCTGGAGGAAGCCGTCCGGGGGCAGGTCCGCCAGGGATTCCAGAGATTCCCGCTGGGTGTAACCGCTGGTGAGGAGCACCTTCACCTTGGGCGCCAGGTCCCGGATGAGGCGGAAGGCTTCCGCACCCCCCATGCGGGGCATGGTCATGTCCAGGAGGACCAGGTCCACGGCTTGCCCGGCCTGGAAGAGCTCCACCGCCTCCAGCCCATCCCTGGCTTCCAGTACCTTGAACCCTGAGGCCTCCAGGGCGCTCCGGGCCAGATCCCGGATGATGCCCTCGTCGTCCACCACGAGGATGGTGCCGGTCATGCGCTGCTCGGATTCGGGCCGGGTCGTCGGCATGGTCACCGTGACGTCGCCAGCCGGGAAGAGCAGGATGAAGGTGGTGCCCTTGCCGGGGAGGCTCTCCACCCGGATGCCCGCCCGGTGACCGCGCACGATGCCCAGCATGGCGGACAGGCCCAGACCGCGACCCGTGAACTTGGTCGTGAAGAAGGGGTCGAAGATGCGACCGATGGTTTCGGCGTCCATGCCACAGCCATCGTCCTCCACCTCCAGGCGCACATAGGTTCCTGGTTCCAGCACCTGGCCCGGGAAGGTGGCCACCAGGTCTGCCTTCGTGTAGGTCAGGCAGCGGGTCCGCAGGCTCACGGTGCCGGTCTTGTCCCCGATGGCCTCCGAGGCGTTGATCACCAGGTTCATGACCACCTGCTGGACCTGGGCGCTGTCCGCCTCCACCGGGGGCAAGTCCGGCTGCAGGTCCGTGCGGATGGCCACCTTCTTGGAGATGGACACCGAGAGCAGGTCGCCCATCTCGAGGATGATCTGGTTGAGGTCCAGGGGGCGGATGGCGAAGTGGGCCTTGCCAGCATAGGCCAGGAGCTGGCGGGCCAGGTCTGAGCCCCGCTGGGTGGTGGCCTCGATGCGCTGGAGGGCGACCCGCAGTTGCACATTGTCCTGGGCGAGGCTCAGGGCCACCTCGGTATTGCCGAGGATGGCCGTGAGCAGGTTGTTGAAGTCATGGGCGATGCCGCCGGACAACACGCCAAGGCTCTCGAGCTTCTGCGCCTGGCGCAGGGCGTCCTCAGCCTGGCGCCGCTCGGTCACGTCATCCGCCAGGAAGATGGCGCCGATGAAGCGCCCCTGCTCGTCCTTCAGGGCTGTGTTGTACCAGTCGCATTGGATGCGCTCCCCGGTTCGGGTGACGTTCTCCATGCTGGTGCGGTTGCCGACTTCGTTCTGGCGGAGGACAAGGCGGCGCACGGTGACGTCGTTCTGACTGTCCGGCGGCTGGAGCATGCGCGGATCTTTCCCCAGCGCCTCCTCGCGGGTGTAGCCAAAGATCCGCTCGGCAGCGTTATTCCACTCCCGGATGCGGAAATCCGCATCCGTTTCCACCACAGCCAGGGGCGTGTAGAGCAGGTGGCTGCGGTTCCGTTGCAGGGCCTCGTGCAGGGAGGCGGTCATGGTCTCCGCCACCCGCAGGGCATGGAGGCGCCGCCCAACCTGGGACCAGACCAGGGCTGCCAGGCAGAGGCTGATGCTGATGCCGCCAACCAGGATGGTCCCGGCCATGCCACGGCCCTCCACGTGGTAGAAGTTGGGCTTGATGGCATAGCGTACCTGCCAGCTGCGCCCGGCGATGTCGATCCCACGCTGGGTATTGGGCCCGGCGCCCTTGGGCCAGCCCGGACTGGTATAGAGCCGCTGGGGGCCCTGACTGGCGTAGCTGTCCACCAGCTCGATGGCGACTCCGTCATCCTCGCCCCGGAGGAGATCTTCCATCATGGGCTGGATAAGGATGCCTGCGGATACCCAGCCGATCAGGGACTGGCGGCGGCTGGCGGCATCGGTGGGGTTCCCGGCGAAGACTGGCGTGTGGATGGCCACGGCCTCACGCCGTTCACCCGAAATCGAGAAGTAGACCAGGCCCGAGAGCGTGGTGAGGCCCGTCTCCGCGGCCCGCTCTGAGGCCATGCGCTGGGTGTGGCTGGTGCCCACATCCAGTCCCAGGGTTTGGATGGCGCTGGGGCCCGGCTCGCAGAGCTCGATGATGAGCCGGTCACCCGAATGGCTGGGCTCTTCGCTGGGCCCGGGATCGGCGGCGGGCAGGTGATAGCGGCCCACCAGTTGCTCCCGGGCACCCATGAAGGTGTCCAACTCGCTCTTGGGAACACGCCGGATGAAGGCCAGGCTGGTCACCCCCGGATGGTGGGTGGACAGATCCAATCGGCCCACATACTCCCGCCAGAGGGCAGGGGAGGGGTGCTCCGCGCCCTGAGCGAAGAACCCCAGGGCGCCGCGGGTGAGGTCCTCGTACCGTCCCAGCCGGTTCTTGAGGCTCGGTTGGACCCGCCCCACGACCCGCTCCAGGCGGGCCTGGTCTCGCTGGCCCTGCTGTCGGAGGGCGGCCAGCCAAGTAAGCACACTGAGACCCAGGCAGGCCACCAGGACCACCAGGGTGAGGAGC
>TBL_comb47_HYPODRAFT_10005461_pt1 | contig 14139 bp, 14 predicted proteins | sample TroBogypolimnion_40_FD_10682 | JGI IMG/M metagenome (IMG submission 10682)
AGGAACACTTGCTTGCGCGTCTTCTTGACGTTCAGATTGAGCTTCAGGCTGACTTGTTTCATGGGCTGTATTTTCTCAGGCCGGGCTTACTGCAAGCACACAGGCGCGGGACTTATGCAGAGTTTCCCTAACTCCATTCCGCCTGGATTTCCGCCCGGCTACGGTGGCGGCAATGCCAACTTGCATCTGCAAGAAGACCTGATTGGCATTTCCTACGGCTGGAAGTTCTAAAAAGGAGGCCCGGTGGTGCCGTAGTCCAGAATCTGGATTTGCAGCGCCACCGGGCCTTTTTGCCTTGTCTTGGCCAATATGCTTTAGTGCGTCCTGGCCGAACTCAGACGCCGCACCACCGCGATCATCCTGTCCACTTCTTCGCAGGTGTTGTAGAACGCCAGCGAAGGCCGCACCGTGGTCTCCACACCCATGCGCCGCAGAATGGGCTGCGCGCAGTGGTGGCCGGAGCGCACCGCAATGCCTTCGTCGTTCAAGGCCTTGCCCACTTCTTCGGTGGTGTAGCCCCTGAGCACAAAGGACAGCACGCTGGCCTTCTCATGCGCCGTGCCAATCAGCCGCACACCGGGGATCGGTTTGAGCAAGTGCGTGGCATAGGCCAGAAGGTCGTGCTCGTAGCGCGCAATGTTTTCCAGGCCAATCCGCTGCACATAGTCGATGGCGGCGCCCAGACCCACCGCGTCAGCGATGTTGCCGGTTCCTGCTTCAAACTTGTTGGGCGGCGGCTGGAACACGGTGCGCTCAAAGGTCACGTCGGCAATCATGTTGCCGCCACCTTGCCACGGAGGCATGGCGTCGAGCAACTCACGCTTGCCGTACACCACACCAATGCCGGTGGGGCCAAACACCTTGTGTCCGGAGAACACAAAGAAGTCCGCGCCAATGTCCAGCACATTCACCCGCATGTGGCTGACCGATTGCGCGCCATCCACCAACGCCACGGCGCCCGCACGGTGCGCCAGTTCCACAATTTCCTTCACGGGCACCACGGTGCCCAGGGCGTTGGAAACTTGCGTGACTGCCACGATTTTGGTGCGGTCGTTCAATAGCTTCTTGTACTCGTCGATCAGGATCTGGCCGGAGTCGTCTACCGGGATCACGCGGATACGTGCTCCCTTCAGCGCTGCCAATTGTTGCCATGGCACGATGTTGGCGTGGTGTTCCAGGTTCGAGACGATGATCTCGTCGCCTTCCAGCACGTTTTGCACGCCCCAGGTCTTGGCGACCAGGTTGATAGCCTCAGTCGCACCGCGCACGAAGATGATTTCTTCGACACTCGACGCACCCAGGAAGTTTCGCACTTTTTCACGCGCACCTTCGTAGGCATCGGTGGCGCGCGCTGCCAGCTCATGCGCTGCACGGTGGATATTCGAATTCTCGTGTTCGTAAAAATACGAGATTCGGTCAATCACTGCTTTGGGCTTGTGTGTGGTGGCTGCGTTGTCGAACCATACCAGCTGTTTGCCGTTGACGCGTTCCTGCAGGATGGGGAAATCCCGACGGACCGCGTTGACATCAAAGGCCGGATGGCGCGACGCATCGATCTCCGGTTTACCTTCCGGGTACGGTCCGGCGTAGCCGTCAGGCGCACGCTGGGGTTCCAGAAAGTAGAACGGTCCTGCCGCTTGTGCGCCACTGCTGTTGGCAACCGGTGCGGAACCGGCTTGCGCAGGCACCCGCGGGTTGTTGCTCAACAGCGCACGCAAGTCATCGGCACCAGGCAGCCCGAAGGAATGCGGGGTGACACGGTCTTCGCGTGGCACGCTGTACTCGGTCAGCTTGGACGGATAACCGCCACCGTTGTTGACAAAGTAGAACGTCGAAGCTTCAGGTCCTGAAGTCGGTGCAGATGCACCGTCCGAAGGAAGCGATGCGCTGCCAGCGGTTACCGCAGCCGACTCACCGATGCCCGGTGCTGGGGGTACGGAAGCACCTCCCGCAGTGGGTTTCGATGGTGCAGTTGCCGGTGCCGATTGCGGCGACGTGGTGCCCAAAGCCTGGGGCACGCCCAAGGCTTGACCACCAATGCGGTTGTCCACGGCTGGCGCCACCAGGGTGGCGTTGTCGGGCAGGCCGTTGGGGGCTACGGAGTGCGGCACCAGAGACGGTGTGGATGCGCCCAGATTGAGCGCATTTTGTGGCGTGGTGGGCGCGATGTTGGCACCGGGCGGCGGCTGTCCAAAAGGAAAGGCCGCAGGCGATTGCGGCTCGCGCGCTGTGGGGCCCAGCGAGCTCCCACCGGGCAGCACGTTGGTGGGTGCAGGCACCCCGCCAAGCGCTGGAGCGGTCGGCTGCACATTCCCCAGCGCAGGCGGCGAGGGCTGTGGCAGGCTGCCAAACGAAGGCGCAGAGGCCTGCAGCTTGGGCACCTGTCCCGGCAAGGCCGAGAAGAAGGCACCGGCTAGCTGCGTCAGCATCGCGATGTCGGGCAACCCTGCAGGAGGCGCGCCTCCCGGCGGATTACTTGTAGGTGTCTGGATAGTCATGGAACTTGCCCACTTCAACATCTTCCAGCACGGCCAGCGCGTCGTCGGATTGGACGACGAGCGAGCAGTACAGGCTGATCAGGTAGGAGGCAATCGCGCTGCGGTTGATACCCATGAAACGCACCGACAGACCGGGGCTTTGTTCACCTGCCAGACCGGGCTGGAACACGCCGACCACGCCCTGGCGTTTGTCGCCCACGCGCACCAGAATGATCTTGGTTTTGCCATCGGCCACAGGCACCTTGTCGCTGGGGATCAGCGGCACGCCGCGCCAGGTCAGGAACTGCGAACCGAACAGGCTCACGGTGGGCGGCGGCACACCACGGCGGGTGCATTCGCGCCCGAACGCGGCAATGGCGAGCGGGTGGGTCAGGAAGAAAGCAGGCTCTTTCCAGACCTTGGTCAGCAACTCGTCCAGATCGTCCGGAGTAGGTGCGCCGGTCAGCGGATAGATGATTTGCTCTGGAGCTACGGAAGACAGCAGGCCGTAGTCGGGGTTGTTGATCAGTTCTGACTCTTGACGCTCCTTGATGGTCTCAATCGTCAGGCGCAGTTGTTCCTTGATCTGGTCATGCGGGCTGCTGTACAGATCGCTGACACGGGTGTGCACGTCCAGCACGGTGGAGACCGCGTTCAGGAAATACTCGCGCGGCGTCTCTTCGTAATCGACAAAGGTTTGTGGCAGTTCAGACTCGTCGCGCTTGGCGCAGGCCACCAGCACGTCTTGCGGGTTCTTGACCTTGTTGAGGCGATAGATACCGGCTTCAACCGGAACCCATTGCAGCAGGTGCACCAGCCAGCGCGGGCTGATGGTCGACAGAATGGGTACGGTCTTGGTGGCATTGGCTAGTTGCCGCGCTGCGTTGTCGCTAAGCGCGGATTGGCCTTGGGTGGTCTCTGACATAAAGGTCTCCGTTGGTTAAAGAATTGCGAACGTGGAAAGTAGATGGGTATCGGCCTTATGCGACTTTGGTGTCCTGACGCGAGCTAGCCTGCGTGATATGCGTGCCAGGGTCCACGTCATGCGTGAGCCAGACGTTGCCGCCTATCGAGGCGCCGCGCCCAACCGTGATGCGGCCCAACACGGTGGCGCCGGCATAGATGACGACCTCGTCTTCCAGAATCGGGTGGCGCGGTTGGCCCTTGATGGGTTTGCCCTCGGCATCGACCGGGAAGCTCTTGGCGCCCAGGGTCACGGCCTGGTACAGGCGCACGCGCTCGCCAATCACTGCGGTCTCACCAATCACGACACCCGTGCCGTGGTCGATAAAGAAGCCTGGTCCGATGGTGGCGCCGGGGTGGATGTCGATACCGGTCTCGGCATGCGCCAACTCGGCCGCAATGCGCGCCAAGAGCGGCACGCCCGACTGGTACAGGCGATGCGCCACGCGGTGGTAAATCATGGCCAGGATGCCGGGGTAGCACAGCAGCACTTCGTCCACACTGCGGGCAGCCGGGTCGCCTTCAAAGGCTGCCACCACATCGCTGTCGAGCAGGCGGCGGATGCCGGGCAGCGCGCCGGCAAAGTCGCGCGTGATGGTCAGGGCCTGGGCGTCCAGTCCCGCGTTGTCCACTGCGTCCTGGTGGCGCGCGGTGTAGTGCAATTCCAGCCGCACCTGCGCATGCAGCGCATGCAACACGGCACCCAAGGTGTGGCCTACATAGAAGTCTTCGCTTTCTTGGCGCAGGTCGGTCGGACCCAGACGCATGGGAAACAGCACGCCCTTGAGGCCACGCAGGATGTCGGCCAGCGCGCGTCGCGCGAGGGTAGTTCGCGCCCGCCGGGTTCATTGGAGCGCTGTTGCGCGGCGCGCCATTCCTGTCGCACCGCAGCGAGTTGGCCAACGACGTTCTCCAGATCAAACAGCGGCTGTGCCGTCTTGTTGAATTCAGTTGCCATAGCTTGCTTGTCGGTTCAGTCCTGCACCCAGGGCAGTTGGTGAAAGCGCCAGCCGTCCTTGCTGCCGCGCTGCTTGCTGGCGTCAATCTCACCCTCAAAGCCTTCAAGGATGTTGAACACACGGGTGAAGCCGGCCGTGGCTGCTGCCTGTGCTGCGAGTGCCGAGCGCTTGCCGCTGCGGCACAGCAATAGAATGGTGGACTGCTTGCCCACTTTCACTTCCAACTCGCGCACAAAGCGCGGATTGCGTGTGAGGGCCGTTCCGGTGGCCCAGGCCACATGCTGGCTGCCGGGCACATGGCCGACGAACTTGCGCTCCTCGGTCGTGCGTACATCCACCAGCACTACCTCTCCAGCCGAGCACAGTTCCCAAGCCAGTTGCGGTGGAACCGCGCCTGCGTAAGGCAGGCCGGTGGAAAGGGCGACGGCGCGAATTACTTCGAGCGCGTCTGGCAAGGCGGTGGTTTCAGCTGCGTTAGCCATGGTGAATTTCCTATGGATTTTTTGAAAGGTGAAAAAGCGGTGATGTGCCGTAAGCGTAAGCAGCTATCCATCAAAACCAAACGACTGAAACTGCCCTTGCTTACTCGAAAAACGAATATTCAAAAGGAGCACAGCGCACACTCCTTGAAATAAGAATGGATGCCTCAGTGCTTTACCTTTCATGACACCCGCCAGTAATTCAATAGACGCGTGGACAAGGAAAAACTGAAGTCCCATGTGGTGGATCTCGTCGATGTCGATCGCGCCGATGCTTTGTACCTGGCTTCAGGTGTCGGTGCGGGCATCAAAGTTCACCATGCCGACGGAGCCGTTCTTGCCGAATGCGCGCAGTATGGGCAGGCTCACATGATGGTCGCTACCGATGGTGTATGCCGGTGGGCCGCCTAAGTTGGTGGTGCCGCCATCTCAAGGAATCCCGATTTGGCCGTCCAGTTGTGAAAAGCCTGGCTGTACCGCGTCAGTGATGGGCGTAAAGATATTTGAACTCACGCGTCAGACCGCATGCACCGGCAACAGCATCAGGTGCACAAACACATAGGACAGCACCACCCACAAGACCGCGATACCCAGGCCCGGCAGGACTTCGACCTCGTCAAACGGGTTGTAATCCGTGGGGTCTGTCCATTCCTTAGTAATGTGGACGGGTGTGTGTGGTGTGTTTGACATGGTGAATTCCTCCTTGCACTTTGGGTGCGTTGGATTCATTCTGTCGGGCTGCATGCAGCAGTGGAACGAAGGAAAACGTGGTTCCAAATTACCTAGCGCTTAAGCAGGAGAGGCTGGGACTTTCGATCCAGCCTCTCAACTTTTCAGGCGCCTTCAGCAAACGCTGCCGCCACCACATCCCGTGTCAGCGTGGGGGCAAATAATTCCACAAAGCTGTAGGCGTAGCCACGCAGCCAGGCGCCCTTGCGCAGGCCCAAGCGCGTGACGTTGACTGCAAACAAGTGGCCTGCATCCAAGATGGACAGATTGCGGTCACGCTCTTCGTCCAAGGCAATGGAGGCCACGATGCCCACGCCCATGCCGAGTTCCACATAGGTCTTGATGACGTCGGCATCCATGGCAGTCAGCACGACGTTTGGATGAAGGCCTTCGGCGTGGAAGGCATCGTCAATATGCGAGCGTCCGGTGTAACCCACCTCGTAAGTGATGATGGGGTAGCGCGTGAGTTGCTGCAAAGTTGCCGGCCCGGTTTCTTGCAATAGCGGATGGCCGGGTGGCACGATCACGCTATGCGTCCAGCGGTAGCAGGGCAGCGTGATGAGTTGGTTGTAATCACCCAGCGCCTCGGTGGCCACACCGATATCGGCCTCACCGGAAATCAACATGGCAGCTACTTGCTTGGGTGAGCCCTGGTGCAGGTGCAGGGTGACCTTAGGGAACTTGTCGCGAAACTCCTTCACCACTTGCGGCAGTGCGTAGCGCGCCTGCGAGTGGGTGGCGGCCACGCTCAGCTGACCCTCCATTTGCGCCGTGAAGTCATTGCCCGCCCGCTTAAGGTTTTCTGCGTCCAGCAGCAGGCGTTCCACAATCGGCAGCAGCGCCGCGCCAGGAGGCGTCAATCCGGTGAGGCGCTTGCCGGCCCGGACAAAGATTTCTACGCCCAACTCGTCTTCAAGTTCGCGGATTTGCCGGCTCACTCCTGGCTGGGAGGTGAACAGCATGTTTGCCACCTCCGTCAGGTTGAAGTTGCAGCGTACAGCTTCGCGCACCGAGCGCAATTGTTGAAAATTCATTGGAACCCGGGCTTATTTCTTTGTGTAGATCTGGTCGAAGCTGCCGCCATCGGCAAAGTGTTCCTTGTCGGCCTTTTCCCAGCCGCCAAAGGCTTCGTCAATGGTAAAGAGCTTGATCTTGGCGAACTGTTTGGCGTACTTGGTCTTGGCTTTTTCAGAGACGGCGGGGCGGTAGAAGTTCTTGCCGGCGATGTCCTGGCCTTCTTCGGTGTAGAGGTACTTCAGGTATTCCTCGGCCACCACACGCGTGCCCTTTTTATCCACGTTCTTGTCGACCACTGCCACGGGTGGCTCGGCCAGGATGCTCAAGGGGGGCGCCACCACATCAAACTTGGCGCCGAATTCCTTTTCCAGCAGATACGCCTCGTTCTCCCAGGCAATCAGCACATCGCCCTGGCCGCGCTGGGCAAAGGTGATGGTGGAGCCGCGCGCACCGGTGTCCAGCACGGGCACGTTGGCGTAGAGCTTGCCGATGAATTCCTTGGCTTTGGCGTCGCCGCCGTACTTGCGCTTGGCAAATTCCCAGGCCGCCAGGTAGTTCCAGCGCGCGCCACCGGAGGTCTTGGGGTTGGGCGTGATCACTTTCACGTCGGCGCGGATCAGGTCATCCCAGTCCTTGATGCCCTTGGGGTTGCCTTCGCGCACCGCAAAGATGATGGTGCTGGTGTAGGGCGCCGAGTTGTGCGGCAGCTTCTTTTGCCAGTCCTTTGCCAGCCAGCCGCCATTCTTGACGATCGCGTCAATGTCACCGGCCAGGGCCAGCGTGACCACGTCAGCATCCAGTCCGTCAATCACCGAGCGAGCTTGCTTGCCTGAGCCTCCGTGGCTTTGCTTGATGGTCACGTCCTGACCGGTCTTGGCCTTCCAGTATTTGGTGAAGGCGGCGTTGTAGTCGACGTACAACTCACGCGTTGGGTCATAAGAAACGTTGAGCAGGGTGACGGCCTGTTGGGCCAGAGCGATTTGGGCAACGCTGAGCGATGCACCCGCAAGGGCGATGGCGGCTGCGATCCGTAGAAACGGGCGGCGGGAAACTGTGTTTGCTTGGGGGCGGTTTGCCATGGTCAACTCCAAAATCTGTGCAGCGCAAAAGTTCGATAGATGGGATTCTGGAAGTTGATCGTTAAAGCAGGAACTACTTAATTGTTACTTCTTAAGTACAAAATCATATAAGCGCATCTTTTATGGACCGACTCTTGCAATTGCGGCAACTCCCATCGCCACGCGTTCAAGTGCAACATCATTGGCCTTGGGCGGGACATTAAAGCCGCGGAGATTTGTACAAAATAGGCGCGAGGCAGGCCTTATCTCCAACCCGCTATATGGCGAGAATTCGTAAACATGTGTAGCGTGGCATTTCAGATTTACGCGACAAAGACCCGCGCCTTACGCGGCGTCAGCACCAGAGTTTCGCCCTCCTTGAACCCTTCCACCGCGTACTGCTGCGCGCCGATCTGGGCCTCGATGATGTCGCCACTGCCAGCGGCAGAAGCATCCAGCGGCAGCAACTCCAGGCGGGCAATCGGTCCGACCACGATGGCTCGCACCAGCTTGGCCGGAATGCCGCTTTGCGGTTGGTAGGCGCCGATCCCGCTCTCTTCACCGGCCTTGTAACGCCGCACATCCAAGTCGTGAGGCCGCACGTAGGCAAAGGCCTTGGCGTCCTGGGTGGCGCTGTGCTCGGGGCTCTGCAAGCGAACACCATGCTGGTCTTCGCCGATCAACATTTCGCCTTCGTGGGCGCGGCCATGGAACAGGTTGACGTCACCCAAAAAGCCGTAGACAAAGGGGCTGGCCGGATGGTCCCAGACCTCTTGCGGCGAGCCGATTTGTTCGATCTTGCCGGTGTTCATTAGCACCACGCGGTCGGCCACTTCCAGCGCCTCTTCTTGGTCGTGGGTGACAAAGATGCTGGTCACATGCAGGTCGTCATGCAGGCGGCGCAGCCAGCGGCGCAGCTCCTTGCGTACCTTGGCATCGAGTGCGCCAAAGGGCTCGTCCAGCAGCAGCACCTTGGGCTCCACGGCCAGGGCGCGGGCCAGGGCAATTCGTTGGCGCTGGCCGCCAGAGAGTTGTGCCGGGTAGCGGTCGGACAGCCAGTCGAGCTGCACCAGACCCAGCAGGTCGTGTACTTTTTGCTTGATAACGGCCTCTGAGGGGCGGTTGGCGCGCGGCTTCATGCGCAGACCAAAGGCCACGTTGTCAAACACGCTCATGTGGCGGAACAGCGCGTAGTGCTGGAACACAAATCCCACGTTGCGCTCGCGCACATGGACGTCGGTGGTGTCCTCACCGCTGAACAGGATGGATCCCTGGTCCGCCGTTTCGAGCCCGGCAATGATGCGCAGGAGTGTGGTTTTGCCACAGCCCGAGGGCCCCAGCAGGGCGACGAGTTCGCCGGACTCAATGTCCAGACTGACGTCGCGCAGGGCGTGGAAGGTGCCGAAGTCCTTGCTGACTTTGCGGATGGCGATGCTCATGGTGTCGTTCTCGAAATTCTTGGATAGGTTCAGGCTTGGGCTGCAACGGGATTGGTCAGCGGGCGTTCGGGCGGCAGCTCAGCGGCGGCCTTCTGGTCACGCTCAAAGCGCCACTCCACCACCTGCTTGATCACCAGCGTGACCAGGGCCAGGAGGGCCAGCAGCGAGGCCACGGCAAAGGCGGCCACGCTCTGGTATTCGTTGTACAAAATTTCCACATGCAGGGGCACAGTGTTGGTCTGGCCTCGGATATGGCCAGACACCACAGACACCGCGCCAAACTCGCCCATGGCACGTGCATTGCACAGGATCACGCCGTAGACCAGGCCCCATTTGATGTTGGGCAGCGTGACATGCCAGAAGGTCTGCCAGCCGGTGGCACCCAGCACAATTGCGGCCTGCTCTTCTTCGGTGCCCTGGGCCTGCATCAGCGGAATCAGCTCGCGGGCGATAAAGGGGAAGGTCACAAAGATGGTGGCCAGCACGATGCCGGGTATGGCAAACACGATCCTTGATGTCATGCGCCTGCAGCCAGGGGCCAAACCAGCCCTGGGCGCCAAACATCAGCACATAGACCAGGCCCGCCACCACCGGCGACACCGAAAACGGCAGATCCACCAGCGTGGTCAGAAAGGCCTTGCCACGGAATTCGTACTTGGCAATGCACCATGCCGCGGCAATGCCAAACACCAGGTTCAGCGGCACGGCGATGGCGGCGGTGATCAGCGTCAGGCGGATGGCGCTCCAGGCGTCGGGTTCCTTCAGCGCTTCAAATGCGGCACCGCCGCCCTTGCGCAGGGCCTCGGTAAACACCGCTGCCAAAGGCAGTACCAGGAACAGAAAGATGAAGCCCAGGGCGATGCTCAAGAGCGTCCACTTGACCCAGGTCGGCTCGGTGGTGCCGGCCTTGGCTGTGCGTTGGGTGCGGGTGTTGCTCATGACGAGGCTCCGTTGCGGCGGCGCTGCCAGGCTTGCAGGGCGTTGATCACCAACAGCAGGGCGAAAGAGATCACCAGCAGCACCACGGCCACAGCGGTGGCGCCGGCATAGTCGTATTGCTCCAGCTTGCCGATGATGATCAGCGGCGTGATCTCGGAAATCATGGGCATGTTGCCGGCGATAAAGATGACCGAGCCGTACTCGCCAATGGCGCGGGCAAAGGCCATGGCAAAGCCGGTCAAGAGTGCTGGCGCAATGGTCGGGAAGATCACATGCCAGAAGGTCTGCAGGCGCGTGGCGCCCAGGCAGGTGGCGGCTTCTTCAAGTTCCTTCTCGGCGTCTTCCAGCACCGGCTGCACCGTGCGCACCACAAAGGGCAGGCCGATAAAGATCAGCGCTATCACCACGCCGTTGCGGTTAAAGGCCAACTGCACGCCGTAGGGCTCCAAGAGCGAGCCAACCCAGCCGTTGCTGGCCAGGAGCGCGGTGAGCGAAATGCCGGCCACGGCGGTGGGCAGGGCAAAGGGCAGGTCCACCAGCGCGTCGATGATCTTTTTGCCGGGGAATTGGTAGCGCACCAGCACCCAGGCCACCAGCAGGCCAAATACGGCGTTCACCGTGGCCGCAATCAGCGAGGCGCCAAAGGTCAGCCGGTACGACGCCATCACGCGCGGGCTGCTCACCGCCAGCACAAACTGGTCCCAGGTCAGGGTGAAGGTTTTGAAGATCAGGGCCGAGAGCGGGATCAGCACGATCACGCTCAGGTAAAGCAGCGTGTAACCCAGCGTCAGTTTGAAGCCGGGCAGCACGCGTTTGGGCGTTCGCCGGGGAATAGATAGTGTGGACATGAAGGAAAAAATGAAAGGCCACCACAAAGTGACCTATGTCACATTTTGCGCACTTGTGGGGTGTGCGCAAACGACTTTGTCGTTGTTTGCTTATGCGAAAACCAAGCAAGTCGGACTCTCGCTATGCATGCTTTTGTACAGGCCGATGACGCCGAGGCAGATGGTTACGTCCTCCGCCCGGCGGGCCCCCTTTACTTCGCTAAACCAGCCGCCCTGGCGTCATTGTCAGCGAGCATGGTTGGAATGCGACGACTGAATGCACCCGGGTTCTGCTGGGTGCGGCTTGTATTACTTCACCGTGTACAGCTTGTCGAACTGCCCGCCGTCATTGAAGTGCACCTTCTGCGCCTCGGCCAGGGAACCGAACAGTTCCTCCACGGTGAAGAGTTGAATGGGCTTGAAGGTGGAGGCGTACTTTTTCAGAATGGCCGGGTTGATCGGGCGCAGGGCGTGCTTGGCGGCAATCTCTTGCGCTTCGTCGGTGTAGAGGTAGTTCAGGTAAGCCTTTGCCAGTTCGGCCGTGCCCTTCTTTGCCACCGTGCGCTCCACCACGGCCACCGGGTTCTCCGCCACGATGCTGATGCTGGGGTGTACCGCGTCCACCTTGCCGGCGCCGAACTCGCGGTCCACCGAGACCACTTCGGACTCAAAGGTGATCAGCACATCGCCGATATTGCGCTGTAAAAAAATGGTGGTGGCGTCGCGTCCGCCCTTGGCCAGCACCGGCACATTTTTGTAGAGCTTGCCGACAAACTCGGCCGCCTGGCATCGGTGCCGCCCTTTTTGTGCGCATAGCCCCAGGCCGCCAGATAGGCCATGCGGCCATTGCCACCGGTCTTGGGATTGACCAGCACTACCGAGATGCCGGGCTTGGTCAGGTCGTCCCAGTCCTTGATGTGCTTGGGGTTGCCTTCGCGCGTCAGGAACAGCATGGTGCTCGATGTCGGCGAAGCGTTGTGCGGGAAGCGCGTCTTCCAGTCTTTGGCGACGATACCGGTGCTGGCCAGAAACTCCACGTCGGTGGTGGTGTTCATGGTCACAACATCCGCATCCAGGCCGTCGTTCACGGCACGCGCCTGGGCGCTGGAGCCGCCGTGCGACTGGTCGATCTTCACGTCCTTGCCGGTGCTCTTTTTGTAGCTGGCGATGAAGGCGGTGTTGACGTCCTTGTAAAACTCGCGCGACACGTCGTAAGACGCATTCAAAAGCGCTTGCGCAGACGCCAGGTTGCTGGCGCCAAGCGTCAGGGCTGCGAGTACCAGCCACAGTTTTTGTTTGAGTTTCATAAATATCCATTGATAGGTGGCAAACAGCGCGAGGTGCGGAGGCGCGATTGTGCAGCCCACGGCGCAATCGCCCAACGAACCATTTGTTGTTTGGATATGTCAAAGACATGGAGACCCTTCTCGCCCGCATGGGCTGAGGCGATCACGCAGTCGCCCAGACAACTAGATCACCCTAAAGCTGAAGGTCGTGAACATCTGCTCTCGCGGCCCATGGGCCGCAGAGTCGACAGTTTTTCATTGGCACATCGAATGACCGCAGCTGAGAAATGGGCATATTTCTGCGAACGTCAGCTTCTTCTCAGAGCGAACTCAACTCTATGGTTTTTTGGCCCTTATGCCAGAAGTCGGCTTTCAGCCCTTATGTAGAGATGTCCATAAAGGCTGTTATGCACAGACCACAGTTATGAACAGTTTGGGCCAGCAGTGTCTTTCTCCCCCTTGGCCAGCGGAATTTGCGAACTGTTTAGCTTTACATAATTTCAGGTTCGGCGCATGAGTGATGGCTTCACAACTGGAGACCACCATGGATCCGATCAGCACATTGCACCCCTTGGCCAAAGCCTGGCTACTTGATGGCCCGCTTGCCATTCATGTTGCTGCATACAACGCACTTCTTGACCGAGGCGGATACGCCCAAGGAACCATTTGCACTTACACGGCCGCTTTGGCGCACTTTGCACACTGGATGTCCCGATGCCACCTCACGGCCGATCAACTTGACGAGGATTGTGTCTGTCAATTCCTCAATTTCCATCTCCCAATCTGTGACTGTCACTCCACAGCTTTGCTAAGACATGATGATTTGAGTGCCGGTCTTGGCCACTTGCTGGTGGTACTTCGTGGAGACAGGGTGATTCCCGAGTTGTTGCAACCAACCGGGCCAATCGCGGATGAGTTGAACCGATATGACGCACACATGCGTGACGCTCGTGGACTTTCCGCTGGCACTCGCAAGGACAGGTTGTACTGGACTGGGCAATTGCTGCAATGGGCATTTGTCGACAGGGAATTCGTGGGCCACGAAGTGCCGGTTGATGACTTGCGAGGCTTCATCACCAAAGAGCTGGAGAGGGTCAATACGACTTCCCATGCCAAATCCATGGCGGCGGCCCTTCGCGCGTATTTCCGGTACCGCCTAACGTGTGGTGGTGAAGTTCGAGGCTTGCTTGGTGCAATTTCAACCCCTGCCCAATGGACACTTGCCTCACTGCCCCGTGCCCTCACAGCAGATGAAGTCCAGCGACTGACGAAGCATTGCGAGTTGACTTTGTCATCGCCATGGCGTCTACGGAGCATGGTTCGGCTGGCATTGGACATTGGCTTGCGTAGCGCTGAGATCGCCGGCCTGGAACTCTCTGATATCAATTGGCGCAACGGCACTGTGAGGCTCAAACGCACGAAGTCGATGCGTCAAGATATCTTGCCGTTGCCAGCAGCCACAGGAGACGCATTGGCTAAGTACCTGCGCCACGAGCGGCCGGTCACCACCATCAAGACCATTTTTGTTCGTCTGAAGGCTCCTCATGACCAACCCATTGGAGCTGATGCTGTGCGTGCTCTCATAGGTCGGGCGTTGCGATGCGCCGGCATCCCGCATGGTCGCAGTCACTCCCTGCGCCACACATTGGCATGTCGGATCGTCAATGGCGGGGGATCCATTAAAGATGTGGCCGACATGCTGCGGCACCGATCATTGAATACATCGTTGATATACGCAAAGCTCGATCAACACAGTTTGGTCGAAGTGGCATTGCCTTGGCCGGGGAGTACCGTATGACCGGTCCTGTTTGTCTTCGCACAAGGGCGCAGGAATATCTTCGTGGGCAACGCAACCTGGGATTTCATCTCGTTTCAAGTGAACGGTACATACTGAACTTTGCCAACTTCGTTGAGAATAAAAAACCCTTTGGAACAGTGACCTCTGAATTAACTTCGCAGTGGGCGC
>TBL_comb47_HYPODRAFT_10005462_pt1 | contig 14137 bp, 7 predicted proteins | sample TroBogypolimnion_40_FD_10682 | JGI IMG/M metagenome (IMG submission 10682)
CATTTTACCATCGTGATAAGTTTCGTCCGGAACATCTGCACACTCAGTAGCCGCACCTTTGCCCCTTTCGTTTGTTGCACCAGAAAGTACATAGGTTTTGCACTTGGGATTACGGTAGGGGATACTCCATGAGGGGGCATCATGTCCTGGACCGGCACTCCCAATGTGGTAAATCTTCCCCATTGCTGCAGTTTCATAACCCATCGATTTGAAATACTGGGGCATTGTCACAACATTGGGGTTAACCTGTCTGAAGTCGGTAGTCAAATCCCATATCCGGGTTTTATCGGGGCGCATTCCCGTCATAATACTTGCCCTTGTCGCTGCACAGATAGCCTGTTGGCAGTAGCTGCTGGTAAATACAACGCCCTCTTTTGCCAGCCGGTCCATCCCCGGCGTTTTGGCCAGACGATCACCATAAGCACCTGTATTGGGCTTAAGATCATCCACCGCGATAAACAGAATGTTGGTTTTTTTTGTCCTGGTTGCCAGACTACCCGCAAATAAAGAGACAGAAGCGAGCCCGATTAAAGCCAGACTAAGACTTGCTTTGGGAATACAAAGTTTTGTTTCCATTTTTTAAATGGTCTGATTTATGTTAATACTCGATTAGTGCGTACTTAAAACCCGTTGATTATTAGCTTTTTATTTTTTATTCCTTACCGTTTTTATAATCGCACTTAGTAAGCATTTGGTTCCAGCGAGCGAACTACAGATTTATTGCGAATACAAAGAGTTTCAATGAACAAATTTTACATTTTAGTACCTACTGGTAAAAAAAAAGTTCACTAATTTTATTCAACAAATCTACAATTATTTATTCCTATTATATATGTAAATAAATAAATTGCCTCATATATTCTTATTATTATTTAATATATTATTTTAAATTCATTGATAATATATCTATAGAACTAATTTACAATTACATAAAAACAAACCACATATTTTCAATATATATTATTATAATGTAATTAATATCATATGAGTGAATTGAAAAAACACCAGTTGCCAATCGAGTACCCTCCCAACCAATGAACACAGGAAGACTCTCTCACAATTTCTTTGCTGTCACATAAAAATTAGGATCTGCAATAATTTTAGGATCTGATTCAACTTTTAATTCTTTCCATTCTGTTGTTGGGTAAATCCAAATATCTTTGTCATTAACCTGTACTTTTAATGGCATACCTTTTTGCCTTTTCAAGATTTTCAGGTAATACATAATAATCACAGTCTATAATACCTTTTTCACCTTTATATTTATCGTCAAAATGAACATAATTTGAATTAGTGACTATCCTGCAATACTTTGTCTATTTTTAAGGGAGCTTGAAGATCAATCTGCATAACATTGTAATCATCTAAGACCTTGTAAAGAACTAAATTTTTACCTATTATTGAGCTATCTTCAGGATTAACACTAACATCCAGATGATAAAATTTTAAATCCCACCATTTTCTTTCCTTTGTAACCACTATTCTGAAATGAAAAACAGTTTGTCTACTCCAAACATTTCATGTTTCCGATGTCTTTTTGATTTTTTATAATCCAACTTTTTTCTAGAGATCCATATTCAGGATTTCCTTAATTACTAGTCCAATTGCTCCGTATAATGCAGCACTGTCGAGAAAAGTCATTGGTAATAACTGATATTTCGTAGAAATTCGATCAAAAACGTTTTCCTGGATAATTTGTTTAAGAGGTTCCCAGAAAATGCTCCCATTCTGAGCAATCCCCCCTCCGATGAAAACAACCTCGGGATTAAAAGTATTGATCAGGCCGGCTATTGATAATCCAAGATAATGAATGCTTTGTCGAAATATCTCATTTGCAGTCTGATCGTTTAGCTGGGCAGCTTCAACAACCATTTTGGCAGTTATATTTTCAGGAATATTTTGGCAAAGACTCATAAGTACTTTTGAGGGTCTTTCTTTCATTATTAATTTGGCTCTCTGGGCAATAGCATCGCCGGATGAGTATGCTGTAAGACAGGATTTATTTCCACAAGGGCAAATGATCAGATTATCACCTACAACTGGGACATGTCCAAATTCTCCTGCCATTCCGTTAGTTCCATAGAAAAGTTTTTTATTTATAATTATGCCTGCTCCAATACCATAGCCAACATTAACACAAATCATATTGTTATATTCATTCCCCTTGCCAAACGTTAATTCGCCAAGAGCCATTACTCTATTGACATTATCAAAAAAAAGAGGAAGCTTGATGCGACTTTGAATATATGAATGAAATTGAACATTTCGCCATTGAAAAGCGGGAGAATATACCACTACACCTTTTTCAAGTTTCACAGTACCTGCTACTGCAACACCTACACCAATGATCTGATCTCTGTTAATCATATTGGTATTAGAAAGTCGTTCAATCACATCAACTACCTTATTTAATACATATTCGACATCCTTTAAAGATTCTGTAATTACTTCAATCTCTTTGATCGGATCGGCATTCATAGTGGTAAGCATACCTCTAATGAAGGTAGTTCCAATATCTATTCCAATAATAAACCTTTGTCTGTTACCAAAATAAAGCGATTTCATGGGACGTCCTTTCAAAACAGAAATGGTCTCCCTCTCCTCCAATAACTTATCATTTTTGATAAGAGAATCAACCAAGCGTGATACTGTTGCTGTACTTAAATTGGTACTTCGGGCAATTTCAATCCTCGAAATTCCCTTATTCTCCCAGATAGTATGCAAAATGCATGATTTATTATGTTTGCTAAGTAAGTTTTTACTGATTGAAGTTTGTATATAATCTTTCATTAGATATCAGAGTTAATTTCGTGGCAAAATTATACATTATTATAAAAATACAAGTCAAAAGAGTAAGCGCTAATTTTTCACTTTGGAGATAATTAAATTCCGAATACGCTTGTCGCACCGTTTCCCATATTTCACAATTTGCTTTTTATTTACGGGGATTTCGGCGAGATTATGTTCCTCCCATGGATCATTTTTAAGATCATATAATTCAACATATTCAGGATGTTTAGGGTAGCGTATAAATTTTAGATTTTCAGTCCTAATGCATTCGCTGTTTGGAATCTTCTTCTCAACCATTAAATGTTCGCAAAAAATAGAATTTCGCCATTTAATCATTTGTCCTGAAATTAAAGGGATCAGACTTTTACCTTGTATGCGAGCTGGAGGACGGATACCTGTAAGTTCCATGATAGTCGGTGAAATATCGATATTTAAAACCATTTGATCCAATACCTTCCGGGTTGAGGCAGTTTTTCTGGGGTCATAAATAATAAGAGGCACTCGCAGAGAGACATCATGCATCAGCCATTTATCAGCATATCCCCGGTCGCCAATGTAGTAACCGTTGTCTCCCATAAGGATAATGACCGTATTTTCGGCAATTTTAAGTCTTAACAGTTGCTGCCGGATTTTCCCAACAACCTGATCAATTCCGGTAATCATCCGGTAATAGCCTTTCGCATAGCTTTGAAATCTCTCAGGGGTGTCGAATCGCCAGTACCATCGTTCGCGGTTCATGGTTCCTTTCAAAAAATCGGGAAAAGCTTCATAAAAAGCAGGATTTGCTGTTGCGGGTACAGGAATGACTGCATTTTGGTACAAGGTATCCAATGATTTCTGCCAGAAATATTGTTCTCTGGAATCATCATCTGCATGGGGCGCACTAAAGCTCAATGAAAGGCAGAAAGGTTTACCCGGAGTTGATTCCCGGATAAACTGAATCGCTTGTTCTCCCTGAATATCTGTAAGATGTTTTTTCTTCCCATTTACGATTTTCCAATATGGAAATCCATTAATCTGTTTCCAGCAAAACAGGCTGTCTAAAGGCACCTCAACATTCACCCCAAATTTCCCGACAAATCCGGTCCGGTATCCGGATTTCCTTAGCAGAAAAGGGTAGCTGATATCTGTATACTCTTTCCTTATTGGAGGCTTGTTAAAGGTATAATCGTGTGTCCGTTCATACAATCCTGTGAAAATGCTGGCCCGGCTTGCCGCACAAATTGGCGTGGTAACAAATGCATGGGTAAAACGGACACCTTGATTAGCCATGCTGTCAATATTGGGCGTTTGGATTATTTTATTTCCCGCACAACCCAACATATCCCACCGCTGGTCATCGGTTAAAATAAAAATAATGTTCGGATGTTCTGTTTTCCCAATCTTTTCAGGGATTGCACCACCCGACCGGGAGAATGGAATAAAAAATAGGGCAAGTATTCCGGCACAAGGAATAAAGCCATTTGAAAATCCTGATCTAACCTTTGTTTTCATTTGATAATTATATTAATGGCGTCGTTTGAAGCTTTGTTTATGACATTTCTGTACGATTTTAAGACTCCGGCTTTTTTGAGGAACGGCAATTGCCGTTTGCCACCGCATTTGCCAATCGATCTAATAGATTCTGCCTGAACCGCGTAACTGTTTTCAGAACTGAATATTTTTTCAAATAGTCCGGTTAATTGAGGATCTTTCAATTCGCCGAGGATCTTTACCGCAGATTGCCTGACTTTCGAATTCAAATCCCGAAGGCAGGCTTTGAACAGTTCAACACCCTTCCGACCCTGATATTTGCCAATATTTTCCAAGGCAGCCTGCCTGACTGCCCAGAAATTATCCTGAGTGGCCAGAATTGTCCATAACTCCAAAACAGACTTTTCACTGCTGTAAGGTTCAAGCTCCTTTAGTGCTGTCAACCGGCCAATCATATCATCATGCCCGGCCTGGTATAATAATTCCGGAAGTGATTTTTTAAACCTGCACTCTTTAAGCAGAAAATTTCCTTCATCGAATCTTACCAGCAAAGGTTCTGAGTCAAATTCGAATTCGACAATTGAAGCTTTATCTTTCAGCCAGACTTCTTTGACAATTTTCTTATCGGGAAAAACAAAGCCAAGATTAACCGGGATGAGGTAGACCGGAACTCCGGGTATTGAATCCTGCTTTTGAAGAATGGTCAGTTTCATTTTTTTTGTAGTTTCATTCCACACCTTGCTTACCTCAAAAACAGGATGACCGGGACTGAAGATATACTGATCAAAAAACCAATCCATATTTTTACCGCTCACCTCCTTTACCGTCTTCATCAAGTCATAGGTATCTACCGGTTTGAATGCATACTGGTGAAGAAATTCACTTAGGGTTCTGAAGAAGGTCTCATCTCCGAGGATATGGCGAAGAAGGTGTAACATACAAGCACCTTTGGGATAGGCATGGCTGTCGAAGTTATCTGCAGGACTGTTATACCTGTTAAATACAATTGGTCGCAGATATTTGTTATGCGCCTCATTCAAATATTGATTCTTTTTGCCAAGCAGGTCAAAGGCACCAGCATCTTCACCTTTATCATACCTGGTATACAAATAGTCTGAATAAGTTGCAAAGCTTTCATTGAGCCAATTGTGTTCCCAGCTTCTTAAAGTAATCAGATCACCCCACCACTGATGGGCTATTTCATGAGCAATGACACCTTCCATTGAGAAATCTTTTTCTGCTTTCGGGTCCATTACAATTCCTTCCCCAAGCAACGTAGCGGTAGTAGCTTCTGCTCCTCCGCCCAAGTATGAGGTAATGACCTGGTCGTATTTAGCCCATGGGTAGTTATAGTTGAAAATCTTATTATAGAAACTAATTATATACGGAGTTTTCCTGAATGTTGTCTTTGCCTCTGCTTCAAGTCCTTTGTACACCCAGTAACTGACAGGCAATGATCCAAGTGAATCCGTGATTACAGCATAATCAGCGATGCTCAGGTTGATGAGGTAGGTTGAATGGGGAAGTTCCTGGCTCCAATGATAGGTCTTAGTCCCCCGCAGACTATTCTCTTTAACACTTACCAGCCTCCCATTTGACAATACTTTATATTTCTTGTCGACCGTAACGATCATTTCATCAGTTGCCTTATCGTTGGGGTAGTCGTAGCAGGGGATCCATTGTCTGGCTTTATCCGGCCAACAATCGGAAGATACCATTTTGGGATTTGTAGCGGTGGAATCAATAAAAAGCAAACCCGGAACAGGCTTATTGAGCGTATAATTTACCGTAAAGGTGATCGTATCAGCATGGTTATAGGTCTTTGGAAGACTGATATAAATCTGATTTTCTTTCTGCTCAAAAGTGAGTGCTTCACCGTGATCATTTGTTACGCTGCTAACAACAAGGTATTCAGCATCGAGAACACATTTATTAAAATGATCATTGAGCGGCGCCAGAGTAATCCGATTCTCTCCTTTCAGCCTCTTGTTATCCATATCAATATTCAGCGACACCCTGTAATGGATTGCATCAAAATCCCTTGACCGCTCATGCTGAACCGGACGCTGGTAGACATCAAGCTTTTGCGCAAGTAGCGATTGAAAGAAAACTAGCAGAAGGATAAAAGTTGCATAGGCTTTCATATTTCAGTTTTTTGAATTGCAGTTTATTTTTTCTTATCAGTTAAATGTAAATAGTTTGGTCTGAGCCTGGCTTAAACTAATTGCCAGCGTATTATTTCCGATAATAAGTTTTTCCCCGTTCCAGATTTCAACTACTTCTCTTGATGCTGTGTGAATTCCTGCAACCGGCAGATTAATCGTTGCATACACAGATTTATCAGAACGATGATTAATCCCTTCTTCCAGATTACCGGCCATTAGGTGATAGCTTCCATTTTTCAATTGCCACGCGCAGAAATTCATTGGCTGGTATTGATCAATCCTTTCAGAATTGATCAACTTATGTTTTTTCATCACTTTGTTTATTAATCGGGAAGTGAGTACAAAAGGAGCAGGGCTACCCAGTATCTGATCGAGAGATGCACCATATTTATCACTACTATTTTTTAGATTTTTAGAGAATTCAGGGGGATCCCAGAAGATCAGATTTTTATTGCCTGACTCATTATAAATAAGATAAGGAGAGCTATTCACTGAATAAATTATTTCAGGTTCTTTCGTTATTTTATTTTTAGTATAAGGTTGAAAGAGAGGGAAAGTATTGGGGATGGCATCAAATATTCCATCTGTTTTGTAATTAATTGTCCCAATATATTTTATATCCGTCGTTGTGGTATCTTCTGTTGAAACTCCGATAATTGTGGAAATATCCTTTTCGAGTCCACCTGCCGGGGAAGCAAAAACTGCCGTGGGTTTACCTGAGGTTAATGTCTTGCAGATATTGTTTTTCTCGATTTCATTCAAATGGGCAGGTGTCTGGAAAATGAACATATCGCTTTCAACTTTAGGAAGATACTCCGACCGTGTTATTGAAAGTATAGGAACTGACCATTTGACAAGTGTTCCTGCCTGTTCATCGATCCACTCACCAATTGTCTGATCCGGTTTATTTGCCGATTGCCATTCCATTGCGCTGCGGCAGTAAACCAGTGTTGGCCCCAGGATTTTTACGGTTTCCTTTGCATCACGGATTGCATCATCAGATGTTTCTGCAAGAAACCTGACATCGTCCTCCGAAAGTAGTCGTTTGCCCTGGTTGCACCATGAGATATAGTTACCGGCAGGCATTTTTAGACCATCCGGTTTTTTAACTGCTGCATGGCTGTAGGCCCATATCCCCCATCTTAGCCGTCCCCTTGCATTGTGGATAATATCCCAGGACTCCCATGCATCAAAGGTTTCAGTCAGGAAATAATGGTGAACCCGGGTATCGGCAAGAACGGCAGCATGGCCAAGCATATAGCACAACTGGTAGGTCCAACCCAGAAGCTGGTTGTTCCAGAAAGCCTCAGGCCGATGGCCCACTTCGTTCCATGCGCCTGCCCAGGTCTGATCAATCCAGCCATCAAGAAAACCCTCTTTTGCGATTGACTCCAGATCAAAACAATTAACACGCCAGTCAGCCACTGCACTTGCTGCGTTCGAATATCCGATAACCAGTGCCGACGGATTAGAAATCTTAGTTTGCCTGACCAGGTCAGCCGTTGCATCACTCCAGATTTTTACTTTTTTCGGGTCGCCAGGTGCCGATTTTCCGTAAGGTCCGGTACGGGCGTAGATTCCCACCCCCAGATAACTGTCCCTGAAAACAATAACATCAATATCAGCTGCTTTTGAAAAGTTACCCCATTGTTTCCCAAAGAATTCGGTGAATGGGGTATTCTCCGGGATTCCGCCATGGTATGCTCCGTATTTTATATTATCTGCTGAAAGAAGAGCAATCAGATTAGGGACATTATTCAGGTATGTATTTTTATGTTTTTTGGCAAAGATGCTTTTTTCTCCATCATATATACTTTCAAAACCAAGGACAAAAGTTCCCACCCTGACATCTTTTAAGCCATACTTTTTATATGCCACCTTTTTAATAAGATTGGACAATTTTTTCAGGTCAGCATAAGTCCAGGGCTCATAATTTATTACTTCAGGCGGGTCAGCCCTGGCAAAACGATCTTTCCAAAGCCCTATCCTTTCAATAGAATTTCCCGCGAACTGTCCTTCATCCTTAAACCAGGACCACTTTTTCATGCTTTTTGGCAATGGTATCGTCTCATTCAGATCGCCATGCCATTCCAAAATGTAATCGCTTATCCAGCCAACATTCAGTATGACACCTTTCCACCCATCAACTCCAGCCAGAAGCGGATTAAACCGATCCCAAAACTGATTGACAGACTTCACCATATCTGTACGTCCGAACCAATAAAGATCAATTTCAAGCCAACGATCAGTTTTAACAGGAAGTGATGCATTACTGATGGAAGAGAACAGAAAAATCGATATTAAAAAAAGAGAAATCCTTTTAATATAAATCTGAAGGCCGGATGGATACCTTTTATTAGACATAAGGTTTTTTGTCAGTTGTTCACTAATTTTGAAGCAAATATACTTCTTGGTATCCAAATATCCATTTCGCCTTTACCTCTGTTTAGCCAGGCAAAATAAGGGATAGCGGTGAAATTTGAAGATATGGCCTCACCATTTTTACCGACGGTTTTGGCCTTACCTTCAATCACCGTAATTCCTCCAACCAGATCCTTTACAAATCTGCAGGAGAGTTTTGATTCATCAGGAAGAATAATATTGCTTGTCTTTCCGTGATTGTCGACCCATTCAGCGCAGAACACAAGTGGTCCCCGTTCAAGTGCCACCATCCCATTATTTTCCTTCACCTTTTCATCCGATATAATCCTCCGAATCTCCATTGGCAAAGAGAGGGTAACAACATCATCCGTCTGCCATTTCCTGAGAATAACTGCATAACCTTTTTCCATGCTGACTTTTTGCGTTTTTCCATTAATCTTAAGGGAAATTTCCTTATCTGATTTATTCATATACCTGTATAATCCAAGGGGTATTGCTTCTTCGCGGGCCCAGCCGGGAACCCTGATCTTCACCGTAAATTCAGAGGGCTGATCAATAGTCATTTTAAATTTCACTTCACCATCCCATGGGTAATTGGTCTGCTGAACAATCCCAACTTTTCTCCCTCCGACATCCATTTTTGAGTCACTTTCCATGAAAAGATTGATATAGAGATTATTCTCGTCAGTGAGATACAAATAACCCGGAACAGAGGGAGTTGTCCGACTGATATTTGTAGGACAACAGGGCGGGTCAAACCAACCTGAGCGATTTGTCTTCCCCCGGTCGGCCAATGGATTGGTATAGAAATACCCAACGCCATGAATTGAAGATGCCGGGAGATAGGCATTATACAATGTTCTTTCAAGTACATCGAAATACTTTGCATCTTTATAAAACTTACCTAACCTGAAATTCCATAACATATTAGCCACCGCACCACATGTTTCACTGTAGGCATTCAGATTAGGTAGAATATAAGGTTCATCAAAAGCTTCCCCTTTTGTATGACTGGCACCAACGCCACCAGTTATATAGATTTTTTTTCCGGTAGCATTCTCCCACAAACGGTTTGACGCCTCAATATATTCAATATTTCCGCTCAAAGCCCCGACATCAACCATGCCGGCATACATATAGCAGGCCCTTACGGCATGGCCAGTTGCTTCGGTCTGTTGGAGTACCGGTTGATGATCCTGGTAATAGGTGGCGTTTATTCTATAAATATATTGTACACGTCCGTTATTGTAATGACCACGTTCGTCGAGGAAAAATTTTGCCACCTCTAAATACTCTTTTTTGCCTGTAACGCTGTACAGTTTCGACAGTGCAAGCTCTATCTCCTGATGACCAGGTATATCCCTAAGTCTGTCGGGACCAAATGTTCTGGCGATAAGGTCTCCTGTTTTTATTCCCATATTCAGGAAGTTGCGTTTGCCTGTTGCCTCGTAATGGGCTACAGTGGCTTCGATCATATGCCCTAAATTATAGAGTTCATGGCTATTGCTTAGATGTGCCCATCTCCCTCCAATGCATTTATTTCCGAGTGGTTTAAAATATCTTATGGTGTAAATATAGCCATCGGGTTCCTGGACCTTCCCTATAATTGCAATTAAACTGTCAACATACTGTTCCAATTTGGGATCGGGGTGTATCCTGAGCGAATAGCAGGCGCCCTGAATAGTTTTGTATACATCTGAATCGCTGGCCTCATTACTGCTAAATTCACCCGTTTTTATTCCACCAGAAATCGCGAAATTATCAATCTTGCCAGACTCTGACAATTGATTTAAATTATCCCATATCGTATTCGTGATACAAGAATCGATCCTCATTTTCCATAATCCACCCGTTACCCTTATGTTGTAATAGGGAACTTCCTGAAGAGGATAGCCAGAACTACCTTTTTGCCCCTTGGCACTTTCAATGGACAAGAGCAAAACAAAGGATAAAAGCAAATAAATATAATTTTTCATAATCTTTAAATCTGACAACATTAAACGTAAATTATTGAATTTAAATATCTTAATATCACACTACTACTCAGATAATAAAAAAACAGAATGAACCGGATCCAGTTTTAATTGTATCCTGGTAAAATTAATACCTGACTGGGAAAAAACCGTTGTTTTACATTCAGATATTTGTCCGTCATGCGGGTTCCAGGCATGAAGCAGATGCTTTCCTTTAAGGACAACAGGAACATCTACCCTGCTCTCCGAAGAATTCGCAAAAAACCAGATCTCCTGCCCGTTAATCTGTTTATGAAGATACGAGAGATTTCCTCCGGAAACCGGGTACTCCTTTTCAAACCGGACATCCCAGCTATAACTGGTTTCATCCAGAATGGTTTTCAGGACGGTGGAGTTTGGAACAGGAATAAACCAGGCTTTTCCGCCATGATTATTGGTATGGTAGCTAAAGGTCTTGCCTTCGCGTGCAATATTCCGATTCCGAGCGTCAAGAATCTCCAATTCCGGAATTGATACTTTGTCCGGAGCTCCGGATTCCAAAACAATCCTGATCCCCTTGGTGTTGACTGCCTTCAGCCGGACACTCTTTTCATTTCCTGATCCATCCCATTTTCCACCCTCAACCCATTCATTTCCTTTAAGATATAAAACTTTGAATGCGAAAGCAAGATCCTCATTCCCCGTAATCTTAATCTGACTAACAATCTGCTCTTGGCCAAAATCCATTTCAAGCCATTCATCTTTCATTTTTCCCTGTGATGGCTTCCATGACGTTTCGGGTTTTCCATCAACGGCATAGGAAGGAAGAAAACCGCCGGTATTCCAGTTGCCGGATGCCGTCATATGTTTCAGACCTATTGTATTATAGGCATCATCACCAAAAACAGCTTTGACAATTTGCTGAACTTCATTGTCTTTCCCCAATTCTGCGGAATGTACCGGTAATGCGGATGTAGCAATCACAATTCCACCCTGGTCATAGAATTGTTTAATTTTTTGCAGATTGCTCAAATGAATTGTATTGGATCCGGGGATAATAAAAATTTTGAATTCCTCATGATTCACAGTGTTCATCAATTGCATTTTATCCTTTCTGATCATGCATTTCATATCAAGGATCTCGGGATGGATAAAAGTAAAATCCCTTCGGATTTCTGTTGAAAGCATCTCTCCGATATCCATATAGTCTGCTTCGGCAGGTATTACTCCCCCCATTCCCGGATCTCCGGGTCCGAAATGGTAGCTCCCCTGCAATGATGCAATGGGATAGAGTATTCCAATATCGGCAATATGCCTTCCCCCCTGAAGCAAACTTTGTAACCTTCCAATGTATTCATTATATGCTGGAAGAGCAGATCCAAAAACAGCGCTTGTGGGAGAAAGATCGGGCTGAATGTCAACTTTATCAGTATACCAGACTGCATGCGGTTCCATCAAATTGATCCCTTTGGCAAACTGATCCATCGCCTCTTTATACAGATTTTTCACAGACATTTTTCTCATCGCTCCATAGCATTCCGTTGCAACAATAGGTCGGTCATAATTATTTGCAGCAGAACTTATTACTTTATAGATCGCAGATGACCTTCCATAATGAAATATCTCGTCTACGGCCGGAATATCCTGGTATTTAAATGCCTTCATCAGATCGCCGCATGTGGCAACCGGATTAACGATCTCTTCCTGATCGACATGACCAGTCAATTGAATATGGTGCGCCTGGCACCAGTCGTTGATGGTTTTTGGGAAACCTGCAGCATATAATTCAGCCCTGAACCCTAACAGCATATTACGCGCTGCTTCGGTCTCATTACCAATGTTAAACCATAGAGCTGGGTAATACAAAACCGGACTGAAACCATACTTTTGTTTGAATTTATAATTATACGCTTCAGTCCAGGCACGACCTCCTTCTACCCAGCGAAGCGTAGGTTCGTCATAAAAGGCGTAATCAATGGTGGTTCCAAAATGCTCAGGAAAAGTGCGGTAATATTTTTCATAAGTGAGTTCAATAAACCGATTCACGGCCTCCGGGCTCAGATAATCGACAAGGTATCTGTCAGACGAATTATCGGAATTTAGGGTGAAAATCATCACCTTCCATTCCCCTGAAGGTAATTTCCCTTTCAACTCATCCTTGTTGGTCTGGCCTGAAAGGTCGATCCGTTGAAGTGAACCGGTTTCCATACCCACTGCCCCCAGAAAGGTACCTTTGGGTAATTTATGGGTATAAATTTGTTCCCCTTTTACCTCAAACATTTCCATATCGAGTCGTTTGCTTACTGCCTCCGGATATAGCTTCGCAAGCATGCCACCTGCCTGCCCGCTGGGAAAATAGTATTCATCGTAGAGGTACAATTTCATTCCCAGACTATCGGCTGTTTCAACTGCTGTTTTGTATTGAGCCAAATATTCCGGTGACATAAATTCTGGGGTCATCCCATCAGATGGGAGAATGCCCAAACCATAATAACCGGCCTCCTTTGAAGCCTTCATCACTTTAACAGTCTGTGCCCTGGTTAAAGGCTTATTCCAGAACCAAAGAGGTCTGGTCTTAAATTTTAAAGGAGGGTTGAAAAAATCGAGCCGGATCTGGCTTTTTGATCGGTGTGTTATATTTTGACTTTTTAAATCCTTCTCCGGATTCAATACACAAAAAAGGAATAAAAGAGATAAGAATCTTGTTTTAAATTTGACCATTATTAAGGATTTAATTGTTTGGAATTAATTCGAATTCTACCTGCTTTTCTGCCTGACATTTTAACCAGATAATTAAAGTGGGATTCCCTTCCACATCATATTCAACAGCGTATCTGAAATCTGTTCCATGATTTACGTTTATACCATTAACGGTTAACCGGATGCCAGATTTCGCCCAGTTTTTTATTATAAACGCCGGATTTACAATCGGTGATTCTTTATTTCCGTTAAGGAAAAATCTGATATTTTTCGTCTCACTTTTTGTATTTATTAGATAAGCACGTTGCGTATAGTCGTAATCTTTACTTTCAGATCCGGAGGATGTCACCTTGAGCTGAGGCGGAAAATTCCAGGAGCGGGCCAGTACTGCCAATGTTTTTGGATCCTTATCTGTCATTCCATATAATGCCGCATCTCCGTTGGTATTACCCTGACTAAGTGAAGAATGGGCAGCCTGATCAGGGGCATTGGCGCTTCTTCCATCTGAAACTATCTGTGCCACAGGCCAGTGATTCCACCAGGGGAAATGGGAATACCCCGGCCTTGCTTCGCCACTGAACACCCTGAAATCGCCCCCTGTTCTCAAAATCAGATAAGGTTTGAACCTTGACTTAAAATTTACCACCTGGATGTTTCCGTCCGGAAGATCATATT
>TBL_comb47_HYPODRAFT_10005463_pt1 | contig 14137 bp, 13 predicted proteins | sample TroBogypolimnion_40_FD_10682 | JGI IMG/M metagenome (IMG submission 10682)
CATCAGCCAGACCAATGTTTACGATGATTTGGGCAGGTTGGCCTCCCTGGCCACTACCAGCACCACCCAGCCGGAAAAGTGCTCGCTGACCACCTGCCAATATGATCCGCGCGGCCAGGCGACCAACATAACGCAGGCGTTCAACAACTCAAGCACCGGCCAGGCCACGGCGGTAGTTAGAGGCTTGGACGCCTACGGCTGCGTGGTTTCAGAGCAGACCGTGGTGGGCACAAACACCGTTTCGAGCATTTCCCAGGGCTGGAATGGCGCCGGTCGACGCACAGGGCTGTACCTTTACGACGGGATGAACTACGGTTTCATCTACCAGGCCGACGGGTCCATGGTCGCATCCGACGGTTCGGTGTTCACTTATGCCGACAACGGCCTGCTGGCGTCGCGGACCAACGCGAGTCGAGCCTACAGCATCGACCAGCGGGATAGTGCGGGACGGGTGTTGCACACGACGACCAGCGTGCTGGGCCAGACCCAGTTGACGGAAACCCTCGGCTGGCGTAACGACGGACGGCTGAACTCCTACACCGCGGCTCGAGCCGACTTCACCGACGCGCGGACTTTCACCTACTCACCGCTGGCGAACCGGCTGACGCAGGAGAGCTTCTATGTCGGCCAGGGCCAGGCGATCACCAACACCTACACCACCGATAGCGGCCAGACCGGCGGTTTGGGCTTGCTCACGGGCCGGGCGGCTTCCGGAAGTTCTTCCGCTACATGGGGCATCAACACCCTCGATGGCCTGAGCCGCGCCGCCTCCGAGCAAAACAGCCTCATCAGCCGTTCGGCTTGGGGCCTGGTCACGGGGGCCGGCGAGGTCTCCGCCACGCTCGATGGCCGTCCCTTGAATGTGCAGTTCGACGGCCCGAAAGGGGCTGGCCAGTGGCGAGCCGACATGGACCTGGCTCCTGGCTCCCATACCCTCCTGGTCTCGGCCGTAGATCCGAGCGGCATCTATTCCGGCTACGCGACCAACACGTTCACCAGCACCACCAATTCTGGCGACGCAATCCAGGACGCCTACGATATTGACGGGAACGTGATCCGGCGTGTGTGGGTCAACTCAATGGGGAAGACCAATCGCACCCAGGCCCTCACCTGGGACGCTTTCAACCGTCTGATCAATCTCACCGACCGTGATGCGCAAGCGAATGGGTTTGATTGGACCGCAGTATATGACGCCATTGGGAGACGGCTGCAAACCACGTACACTATTGTCCTCACAAACGTGGAAGTGCAAAACCTGAACTCGTCTAACGCTGCAAGCGTCGTGCAGTCATGGTACGACCCGCAGGTGGAGTTTCTGGAGGTCGGCGTGATGGTCAACGGCACGTTCAGCATGAAGACCTACGGCCCGGACGCCAGCGGGGTTTACGGCGGGATGCAGGGCGTCGGCGGGATGGAACGCGTTACCATTGACGGGCACATGACCGCGACCGGAACAATCCAGGATTATTTCGGCAATGTGCTTGGCAGTATCACCGATTGGGTGGTCTCGTGGAGTCCCGCTCGCTTTAGCAGCTACGGGCCAGTGCCCGGCTATCAGCCGCCCTCGCTGTCGCTCGACGACGATGGCTTGGCGCAATGCATGGGCTACCGAGGCAAGCGCGTGGATGAGACGGGCCTCATTTGCCTGGGCGCTCGCCATTATGATCCGGCCGCGGGGAGGTTCATCAGCGCGGACCCGTTGGGCCATAGCGCCAGCCAGGATTTGTATTCCTTCTGCGGCGGCGATGCGATCAACTGGTTTGACCCGGACGGGATGTGCGCTATGCAGGACCAACTGCGAAGTCTCTATGAGGAGTACAATAACAATTACATCGCCGCAAACGATGCGGCCTTCCGTTCCGGCGATATCGACAGGATGATACGAGCAGCTGCTGGCATCAGCATTGAAGACTTCCTTAGCGACGTCCTTGAGGGGGCGCTCAAGGGCGGCTACGCCACAGATGCGGGACCCGGCGCGGGTCTGGGTCAGGCCATGGCCAGTTTCATCCCGGTTTACGGTCAAATTGGAGCCGTCCGAGATCTCTCCGCCAGTTTCGTTAACCTGGGGAGTGGCGGTTGGCAGCACTGGGGGAGCTGGGTAAGCGTGGGTGTGAACGCTGTAAGTGTCATCCCAGGGGTAGGAGCGCTCCGCGGAACAGCTAGCGCGGAACGTGGAATAGTAACCGCAGAGGGCACAACGGGACTTCGCCAACTTGGAGGCCTTCGCAACACCCAGCCACTCACTCCCGCTCAAATTCAGCAAATCTATCAGCATGTTGACGAGATGGGGTTAAGCCGCTCAGATTTCCTGATACATTCCGGCCCGTCGCTGTATTCTGACATGATGGACAAGGTTCTGATAGGCCCAGACGTGCTTCCTGCTCTGACAAGCGATGGGACTGTTTTATCTCAGCTCAGCCCTAGAGCCGTCATTGCACATGAAGCGGGTCACATGATCAATACTGCCGGGGGAATAGCCTTTGAAGCTGGTTCCGTCATGGACGAGGCGGCGGCATCAACGATGGGGAGCCAACTGCCTGGCCTAACGACAGCGGAAAGGAATCTCCTGTTGCAACACGCGCAACAAATGGGCCATTGACCAACCTATGACATTGTCATCAAACCCATCAGACGACCCGGCCGCCTTAGCCTCAATAATCGAGGCCGCATTGCGTGAATTCAAGGACAAAGGTGAGGTCACCTCAGTACGTTGTGACGCTTGCGGCAGCCTGATTGAACTTCTCTGGCTTGGCTCCAACCATTCCGCGGTATCGCTGAAATGCACGTGCGGGAGATTTCACGGTGCGTTGAGAGGCATACTCAAATAGTCCTGCAGGCATGAAGACGGTTGCAAAACTGCTGAAGATTGTTCGCAGCTACCAACTTGGTCGAGTTGACGGTCGGCACGCACATCCTCACTGGCAAACGTTCGCACGAGTCAAAACGCCCATCGAATGTCAGTAGCAGACTGAGCGCCCCACAAATGCTGCACGAAAACGTATGATACCCTTGACTGGAGATCCTGTACCATCCGAGTCTGCACAGAGACCGTTGCCCGGTGGGAAACCCTTTCCAATTGTAGCTGACCGCAAGTCGGATGAGTCATCGGGCGTTTTCGCTAGGAGCACTGTATTCCTGTTGGCGCTGTGGGTACTCCGAGCGGTGGCGACGGCCGGCGAGGCTCCCGCGGGTTTTCTGGAGAGTCTCTCACCGACTTCCCTCGGTGGCTATGTTGACACCTCCGCTGAACTGAATCCGGGCAGCGGAAACGCGAACCTGCCTCGATACAAGCTCAACGGGGCCTGCGAGGCCAACGGCTTTAATCTCGATGTCGTCCAAGTCCGAATCGACAGACCACTGGCCGAAGCGGCGTGGTCTGCGGGCTATCGGGTGGATCTGTGGGCTGGCCCTGACGCTGCGGCGCTCGGCACGCATTCGATTCTCTCCGCCGAAAGCAGCGCCTTCGCGATACGTCAGGCTTATATCGCTTTGAGCGTGCCCCTGGGCAATGGTCTTGGCTGCAAGATTGGGGTCTTCGATAGTCCCATTGGATATGAATCCCTGGAATCGCCAATCAACCCGAACTTCACACTTTCCTACGGACGTTCCATCGAACCCCAAACGCTTACGGGCGCGCTGTTCAATTATCGCTTCAGCGAACTTCTCGCCGCAACAGTCGGAGTGGCCAATACCGTCAACTCCGCTATAGACTCTCGCGCGCAACAGGGTTCCGCCGGCGGATATTTCGGAGGCGCTTTCGGCGCGGTGTCGCCGGGGCAAAATGCCTACGCCGAATCATACAAGGCGTACATGGGAGCCGTCAGCATTTCGGCCCCAGCCAATCTCCGGTGGTTGTCTGGCTCCACTTTGACACTAGGTGTGGTGAACGGCTACAACAATTCCGGTGGGCTTACAAGAGCGTTTAGCGACCCCGCCTTCGGATCGGCGGTGGGTCTCCCCGAGTTGAACACGTACGCCGGGGTGGCGCTCACGACACCGCTTAAAGGCTTGCGCGTGGGCGCTGCGTTCGACTGGCTGGATTTCGACAGCCAAGTCGGTGTGACGGGACCTGGCGGGCATTTCGCCTTCAACGTGGATGCCGAAACCTGGACACTGGCCGGCTACGCCTCCTATCAAGCGACGGGGAAACTGAGTTTCCACGCTCGGTACGAATATGTGGACTCTCGCATAGACAGCCCCGTCGGCTTCGAAACGAAGACCCGTTTAATGGCCACGACCTTGACCACCCAGTACGATCTCTGGCGCAACGTGCTTACCCGGCTCGAATTTCGATGGGACCGCTCTCTGACCGGGGAGAACCTGTTCGGCGGCGACAGCGCCGGTCAGCCGGCGAGAGACAACGCTTGGCTGCTCGCGGCCAATGTTGTTTATAGATTCTGAGCGAACTCGGCAGGACGCGAAATGGCTCTCTGGTCGGTTTATAGCAACTCCTTCTGGTGGCCCTTGGCCTCTGCCTTGGGCGCCCGCCTGAACGTCTCATCGATTGCCGCCGCGTTCGATGGACGTTCAATCGGTTTCCCTTCCATCAACTCCTTCACCGTCCGGAGCTGCAAGCGCGGGTATTGCTGCTTGTTCGTCTTGTGCTCGTAGAAGCCGGTGCTCACCGCCTCTGCCACCATCTCGCGCGTCGGCGGTTGGAGGGAAATCAGCACCCCCATTGCCGCCTTCTCCCGATCCAGCACCCCGCGCAGATCCCGCACATCCTTTACGCCCGTCTTCCCGCCTTTCACCTGAATGATGATCTGCTCGGGCTTTGGGTCGCGCGGGTCATCGCGGAAAAGAATCTTCCCGTCGATCCCCCGGTCCGCCCCCTTCTTCTGCTCCACTGGCCGCGCGCCCACCAACCCCAAGGCCCACCACTGAAACTGGTACTTGTCCTGCTCGGCCAGCGCGGACGCCTCGTTTGGTGTTACCGGTTCGCCCACCGTGAGGATCTCCACCCTCTTGCCGTATGTATCCTGCAACCGGTTCTTTATAAGCGACGTTGCCAGTTGCGTGATGTCTATACCGATCCATTTTCGGCCGAGTTTCTCCGCCGCGTCAATCGTCGTGCCGCAACCGCAGAACGGGTCCAGCACCAAATCGCCCGGGTTGCTGCTCGCCTTGATGATGCGCTCTAGCAGGGCGACGGGCTTCTGCGTAGGGTATCCAAGGCGCTCTGCTGATTGGGCTGGAATAGGATCAATGTCCGTTACCACGTCCACGATGAACACCCCGGCGTCGGGATTGTAATACCGCTTGAACCCCGGCACTCGCCCCTTGGCTGGCCAGAATATGAGCCCAGCCTTATCGAGGGCATCCAACTTCTCCTGCACGGTGCGGGTGGTCAACTCTGCCTCCAATTCAGCAACCGCCTTTCCGGGCACAGCCCAATGCCGCCCTACGTCCGTCGGGTTCACCCCTCGCCAGGGCTGACCGGATTCTCCAGTGCGAACGCCGGCGCCGGTAAGATCGCCGATTCGGAACGTCCCCTTCTCATCGGAAAACTTGTAGAAGGACTTGAGATACCCCGGCGTGTATGCCTGGAACACGTTGTTCCAAGTGTAATTCTCCGTCTTGGTTGAGAACAAAATCACGTCATGAACTGGTCCCCACCTTTTCGATCCCGAATGAGCACTGGTCCGCTTCCAGATTATTTCTGACCGGAACGAGCTTGGGCCCAAAACAGCATCGAGCAAGAGCTTGAGATAATGCGATGCTGTCGGATCGCAGTGCAGGTAAATCGAACCGGTGGGCTTGAGCACCCGTCTCAGTTCCAATAGGCGCGGCGCCATCATCGCCAGGTAGGCCATCATGTCGTTTTGGCCCAGGAAGGTCCGAAACGATTGCATCACCTCGCTTACCTTGCCCGGCTGCATCACCAAGTCCTGGTACGTCCGTTCGCTCTCCGTGTTCCAGTGCCACGTATCCTCGAAAGCTCGGATTTGGCTCGCCGCGTCGGTCCCGTCCTTCTCGTGGAAGAAGGCGTTGTAAGTTTGAGCCGAGTTGAAAGGCGGGTCAAGATAGACGAGATCAACGGTCTCGTCTTTCACGTAGCGGCGCAAGATGTCGAGGTTGTCGCCGTAGTAAAGGGTGCCCATGAGCGCGAATGTAGCCATCGCGCCCGGGCGAATCAAGCCGAACTCCCGAGCGGCCCCCGCCCCGGCGATCAAGCAACGGTGGCGGGCCATCCCCGTCCAGTTCGCCCCACGGCCCCGTGCGGGTCGCCCGGGCGTCCACGGTCCACCGATGGCTCCCACAATTGTCGAGGTCGGTCGGGGATTGGCTCTGGGGGGGCCTTCCGCCGGCGACCTCGGCAACCAATCAAAGGGAAACCCATTCGCCGCCCTGCACTTACCTCCAGCTCAGGAGTCGTGGCCCCCGGTGCGCGCGACTTCGCCTGCGGTTCCGGGTCGACGCTTGCCATCGCCGGCCCGAAGGCGTAATTTCTATGGCCAACATGGCAGCGAAAAGCAAGATTCCTGACGAGACCCCTCTGAAGTTCAGTTTCTCGGCGCACCTACTCGAAGATCTGGGCGTCAACCTGTACACTTCCTTGGCAAAGGCTTTGGTCGAGTTCGTAGCTAACGCTTACGACGCCGACTCCCCCTACATCCACATCAAGTTTGACGCCCGTACTTCTTCTCCTTGGGCTTGACAGACGTGGAATTGACACGAATCGAAAAGTCTCTTGGACTAATGAGAGCAAAGTGCCTCGCCAGGTTCGCGACGATGTCCGCCTCGTCGACAGAGTGGAGGGTCTGGTAAACCAACTTGGAAAGGGTTATGCGCGTACCCTTGGCCTTCAATCCGTCGATGGTCTTGATGCTGGTGGGGACTTTCGCGCTGGATTCTGACAGCGCGCCTTCGGAAATCTTCATCAGCTCGTCATAGTCCAGGGTGATGACGGTCGTGTAGTCGGCCCCCTCGGCCCGAGAGGCAACTTCCACGCGGTGGGCGATGCCAAAACCGGCGAGCTTTCCGAGACCTTTTCGCCCCATCAGTAGGCGCTTCCCGTTTCTGCTGTGGGCGCTGTCGCCCGGCTCGTCCCGTCTGCGGCGCCCGATGACGAGAAACTTGGCCTCCATCTCGTTCTTGGTCATTCCGTGCCCGGCATCTTCCAACACAATTTCCACCGAGGATTCGAGGGTTCTCTTTTCTAGCGGGGCGATTTCCTTCTTCGGCTTGCCGTCAGTTCCGTTGCCAGCAAGGTCGAGCTCGTACTGCTTGCGGCAAATATCAGCCTTGGCTGCGATTGTGTACGCGTGGCCGGAGGACCCGAGAAGGAACCACGCCCAACTCGTTTCGGAGCGTTACGAGGACGCGGAGACCGGGCAAACCTACATCTTTCAATATCGGCTGCGCTTTACGGAGGAGAAAAAGTATCTGATGGCCATGGAGCGCGGCGTCAGAGTTTACGCCCACAACCGACTCGCCTCCTTCCCATCCATGCTGGGTGTCAACTCCAACGCCCACGGATTTCGCTACTCCGACTACCTGGACGGCATCATCGTCGCGGACTTCATAGACGACCTGCCGACCGATTACATCGCGACGGACAGGTCGGACCTGCGCTGGGAAACGCCTCCGCTGGCTGGGCTGCGGGAAATGCTCACCAGCGAAATCCAAAAGGCTCTCGGTAAGTTCGCGGACAAGCGGATGGAAGAAAACGCGGAGAAAGTCAGTGCCGACCCGTACACCAAGCAGGTCATCGAAAGCGCCGACATTCCCGAACACCGCAAGAAGACGGCTCTCAAGTTCGCCGCGGCCCTGGCCACTAGCGAGCCGCAGGGGATAGCCAGCGACTACTATAAGACCACCATCAAAGAAGTCGTTTCCTCGCTCGGACACGGCGATATCGTCGCCGCGATCAACAAACTCGCCAGCCAGCCACACCCTGACTTGGCCCAGTTGGTCACCGAAATCACGCGGTCCACGAAACGCGAGTTCGACGAGTTCCTCAAGTTTGCCCACGTGCGCCTCAGAGGAATTGACGGCCTTGAAAAGATCGTAAAATCCCAGGACTTCCGCCAGGGCAAATGCGAGGAGAAGGAACTGCAGCGGCTGTTCGCGAAAAACCCTTGGCTTATCAATCCGTCCTTCTCGCAGTTCCTGACAAGCGACGAACGGGAGTCGGTGCTGGCGGGCCAGTTGGCGAAACATCTCCAGATAGGGGCGTACGCCCCCCGAAAATACGACCCGAAGGCGGCCACGGAACGGCAGCCGCTGGCAAGCAATAGAAGGCCCGACCTGGTCTTCCTCATCACCAGTGAACCAAGCGACCATGCAAAAGGCCGCGTCATCGTGGTCGAGTTGAAGGCGCCGAACACGCCGCTGCACAGCGACCATCTCGACCAGCTTGAGGATTACATCCGAGACGTGGAGAAATGGCGAGACACCCAGGGGCGTGCGGCGCAGTTTGACGTCTGCGGAGAACTGATCGGGTCGCTAGGCGGACCGGCCTACAAGAGCAACCAGAAGGTGCAACGACTCGAATCTCGTATCCAGAAGGATGGCCCCCACGCCCAATGGAGGGTCCGCGACATCGCCGACGTACTCGCCGACACGAAGGTTGTCCACAAGGAGCTTATCGCGACGTTCGAAAAGGCAAGGGCTCCCGAGCCCTAACACACCAGCGCTGAAATGGCGCGGGCCATACAGCGCCCAACACCAACCGGAACACCATTTCCTATCTGCCGTGCCATTTGCACGGGCGTTCCTTCAAACTGGAACTCGTCCGGGACCATCTGGAGCCGCGCCCCCTCACGGAAGGAAATCGGCCGGTCCTCCTCGGGGTGAAGAAATCTGCCTCGCGAGGGGTTGAGAAATCCAGTCCTGATTGTCGGGGCCGTATCATCCCAGCGCATCCGGCCCCATATATCGATGATCTTTCCCCTTGTGCGAAACCACGACGGCGGAACTAGGTGCTGGGCCTTGCGCGCCACGTCTCGAATGTCTCCGCCCTCGGGCACCAGCCTAATGCGCTGGAGGGCAAACTCCGACCTCGGAAGAGCAAAGTGTTGAATGTCTCGCCGTGGAAACGGTGGCAGACCGGCAAAAGCTTCCCTGACGGTGCTCCGCCCGGGCCGGCAGAAGGCCTCCAAATTTGGCCGACCAGCCTTCGAGAAGACTGTAAAGGACCTCACGCGCCGTTGCGGCGCGCCAACATCAGCGGCGTTGATAACCCAGAAGAAAGACTCGTAGCCGGCCCGCTCGAATTTTTCCCGAATTCTCCGCCAGACGGCGGACTTCAGGAACAACGCGACGTTCTCGACGACCACCACTTTGGCACACAGCGCCCTGGCCCATTCAGGAACCACCAGGGCAAGGCAGTTTCTCGGGTCGTCAGGGTCCCTCCTTCCCAGGCTGGAGTACCCCTGGCATGGTGGCCCCGAAATCAGCACGTCCGCTCGCCCCTCTGGCCGCAGTTCAGCCAGGTCGCAGACCTTCACCCCCCGCCCCACGTTCCGCGCGTACGTGGACGCGGCGATGCGGTCTCGCTCATATGCAGCTCCGAGTTGGAACCCTTCCTGCCGGAACGCGAAGCCGAACAAGCCCGCCCCAGAAAATAATTCGATCACTCGCGGTCCGTGGGATCGCGGCCGCCGCCTCAGACTCGCTTCCTTTCCCATCACGCTGCCCCTCCCCGGATCGACCTGCCGTAGGTCTTGTCAACCGCCCGCCGAACCAGATCCGCGACCGACGCCTCTTTGCCACCCGCGAGCTTTTGTAGTCCCCGCTTTTGCCCTTTTCCAAGGCTTACGCAAATACGGTCGTTAAATCGCTTTTTAGGTCCCGGTTTCATACTTCTCTAACTTTGATGAATTATTCATCACAAATCAAGAAACAAAAAAAAGAGCTCAGAGGCCCGCTTTCGTGATTGCGCGCACCACCCTCGCAACGCACCAGTCCGGCCGTTTTCTCAGCGTGCTCTCCCAAATGCGAATCACCGTCCAACCGCGCGCCCGCAACACGCGTGCGACCCTCCGGTCCTTGGCGCGGTTGTATCTGATCTTCTCCCTCCAAAAGGTGGAGTTCGTCAGAGGTACCTTGAACGAGCGCGGGTTGCCGTGCCAAAAGTCGCCGTCCACGAAAATCGCTACTCGCTGAGGATGAAACGTGAAGTCCGGGCGCCCGGGGAGGTGGCTGTGCCGACGCCAGCCCCATACTCGCGCGGCGCGAAAAGCCGCGAGCATGCGCAGTTCGGTAGATCGGTTGCCGCGGGGCTTGATACTCCGCATAATCTCCGAGCGTTTCGCGCGTGAGAAAACGTCTGCCATACCAGCCATGCTGCGCGATGTGTTGCGGAAAGGCCACTCGTTTGTTTTTAGCTACGGCCTGGGGGGGATCGGTGGTCCCCGATTAACTGCGCTTGGTCAACCATGAGGAAGTTGGCCCGCCTCGATTTTGGGACGTCGGCATCATGCTTGCAGAATCAGTGTATTCTCGTTAGGCTAGCCCGATGCTAATTACATGTGTCGGCGGCGGGAACGCCGGTCAAATCCTACCAATCGTGGAGGATCGCCTCAACGGGCGGCTTGCTGTTGACGAAAGACAGAGAATTGAAAGCCACCGATTCTTTTTTGTCACTTGTGTAAATCCCTCCAGCACTGTCGACTTTCGGGGAAATCCCTTCCCGGTTGTGGGACCATTTCGGGTGTTGTTTATTGAATGGACGTTTTTTTATGGCTTGAGAGGCGAACCCGACGAGCTTGGAGCTGTTTTGCTCCATGAAATTGGGCACACGCTCAACCCTGCGCCTGCGGGTCGCAATGCCGAAAAGGAGCACTACGCGGACGACTACGCCCGGCATTGTGGATATGGCGAGTTTTTGAGGCGTAATCTCGAGAGGTGCCTGAGAGGCCATGTGGCGGGGTTTGAGCCGGATGCAACCAATGAGAGAATCCACAGGATGACGCCGGATGAGCCTCTGAAATTGAACTTGGTTGCCGCTGTCACGTAAACGAGCCGGAGCGATCACGCTTGAACGCGAGGTAATCCTTGCATCGGGCTTCCTGCGTGTCGGCGGGCTGCTGCCCGGTGGAGACGCGGCCGTACAGGACGGCCCGCGCCCGGGGAGCGGTTAAACGGGATTTAAGAACTGAGGGATTGATCGGGGTCATAACGCGTGCTACAAGGCGGAATGCAAACAATATTGTCACCGGCTACGCTGCGGCGGGCTGCGGACATCAAAGAACAACTCGAAGCGGCGCAGGCTGAACTGGCGTCGCTATTTGGCGAGATCCCCGACGCCACGGCCTTCCTGGCCGCGCCCGAGCCCGTCCCCGGTCGCAAAGTGCATTGGGCATCCACGCCGGAGGGCCGGGCGAAGCTTGCAAGGCGGATGCGCAAGAGTTGGAAGTAGCCAAGGAAAAGGATCGCAATGGCGATGGCGGTGAACATGGCTAGTTGAGGGATGGATCGGGGTTATACTTGGGGTGGGGGATGCCGACGCGGCGCCAGATGTTGCCGTCAATCAGGGATTGCATAGCGGTGGGCATGGCGGGGAAGCCGGCGGCTTGGGCGGCGGTCACAAACGTCGCGCCTTTGAAGAAGGTCTCAAGGAGGATGAACCGCTGGCGGTCGGCGGCAGCCTCGCGGGTGCGCCCGGCGGTCCAGAGGACGGACTTGATACAGGCCAGGCTCCAGATCATGGATTGCTCCCATGCGGTCTCTTGCCGAAAGCCGCGGCCACGCGGATGGGCGGTCTCGCCGGCCCAGGGTTGCCAACGGCGTTGGATGGTCTGCGCGGTGGCGGCGTCCTGGACGGTGCCAAAACCACGGAAGGCGACGAGCTTGCGGTTGGCCTTCGGGTCGAGCATGGCATCGAACCGCGCCAGGCGGTAAGAGGCCCGCCAGTGATGGCGGGCAAGGTCGCCGTGGCGGACGCGGCGGAATTGGGTCAGGGGCAGGCGATAAGCGCCAAGTTTTTGTTTGGTCATAGGTAGGTTTGATCGTGGGTGTTCTGTTCATCTTGAGTAGCGCGGCCTTGGCTGAATTACTATGTGGGTGAGAAATGTTCTACGTAGAACATTTTGCAATTAGCGATTCTGCTATGCGCGGGATTGGCTGAATTGCCGTTTGGCGGGTTGACCTGGTGAAATTTTCCGGCCTGTTTCTAAATGTAGAATGAAACATCGAAACAGATTCCCTTTGCGCAAGGAAACGGGCAGGACGCCCCAGGGAGGCCACGGATGGGGTAGCCCGTGCGGAGTGCGTCAACGGTGCTGGCAACGCCAACCTCGCGCCCCGCGCCGCGGTCGCCAATCTCGATCCGTCAGGAGAGCCCGCGATTTCGCGCCGAGGCTGGGCCGGTGGTCGGCGCAAACCTCGATCCGGGGTGGAGACCTGGTGAAATTTTTCGGCCCGTTTCAAAGAAGGATTTTGGGCAAGACCTTGGGTGAATCGGTCGGCGCCTTTCAAGGGGTCGCGCCAGAAGCCGGGGGAGCCGGCGGCCAGGTGCGGCCACGCCAGAGACCGCCGGCGGCCACGGTGGCCAGCGTCGCCAGAGACCGCGCCATGGTGGCCAACTGGACACAAAAACACCGCGCCACGCTGGCCAGCGTGACGCGGTTTGATGCCAGGAAGAAAAAGCCTAGTGGAGATAACGAGACCGCAGACGCGCCGGCTTTTGCACGCCGATCTTGCCCCATATATCCCCATTGCGTAGCGATTCAATCCCGGATCTGGCATTGGCGAAACCGCACTTGCGCGCCGTCGGTTCGACTTCACCCCCGCTTGCCAGGGCAGAAATGAGCTTGAACCGTTGGCGCATAGCGTGACCCGCCCGCCCCTTGGCGTCGCTCCAAAGCTTGGCTTTCAACGCTGGCAGCTTGGCAACCCGTGAAGCAATTAGGGCAGCGTCGCCAGCGTCGCCAGCGTCAAGCTTCGCGTAAAGAGCCGAGAACCCGCCCTTGGCTTCCCATTCCTTTAGCGAAACGTACTCATTCAACAATTCCCCCTCAGTTAATGGAGCATCATACGCCGTCTCACGATCACACCCCGCTTTTGTGCCAGTACGGCCGCCCGCATGATCACGCGTGAGACTGACAAAGGCAGCATTGCGGCCGATTAGAGCCAATTGATCGCGGACGCCATCCCAGACCGCCAACGAACACGATCCACAATCGGGGGAAATTCCATGCACCGCGCCGGAATTGACGGCTTGAACCATTGCCAGGGCAGACGCCGCCCCCGCTTCTAAAACCGAGGTATCGCTTGAAAGGATACCCCTACGATGCAAGATTGAACGCGCCGCCCTGCCCGCCATCCCGCTTTGCTGGCAGGTACGCCAACCAGACAAGGGAAGATCAACCGACTGCGCCACGCCGAAACCAAACCCGCCCGAAAGGATTAAGATTGCCCGTCCAACGTCCACAACCCCGCCCCCGCCCCCCGCCCCGCCGTCCGGGGGAAATGAACTTTTGCGAGTGACGCGCCGACTTGCGACGCTCTTAGAGACCGTTGATTTCTTCATGATGATTTGCTTTCCACGGCAGGAAAGGCAGCGTTTTACCGCCTCAAATTATGGCCCGCCGTTGTGTCCCTAGTTTTGGTCCTTTACTGGCAGGCTTGCAGGTTTGCGGACGCCTTTTTTTACCGCTTTGAGACCCTCAAAAACGCAATGCCCGCTTGGCTGGAATTGACATCACGCAAAAACAATCGAAAACACCCCGTACCGCCCTATAGGGGGGTACGATTTTGACGTTAAAGCCCGGTTTTTGGGGCGGGCCGGAAGGTGCTGCGCTGGCGCACACTCCGGCGGTCTCCTGCCTTGGCTCCGCGTCGATCCCGGCGCTTCCCCTGCCCGGTGGCGGGGCCTCCTGGCGACCGTCCGCTTGGCTCACGGACCAGATTGGTTTTGGGCTGAGGCTGCGGGCGCGGGCGACGACCGTGGCCGACTCTCGGAAGGCTGGACGGCCCTCCTGGGGAGCGGGATCGGCCTTGGCGGGCGACTGGCGGCGTGTTTTTGGGGCGCGGGATCGGCCTCGATGGGCGACTGGAATGTGTTTTGGGCGAGTGTGGCAGCGCGAGTGAACGATGGCGCTGATGCGCTCAAGTATTCGGCGGGGACGAAGGGTCGGGTAGTGGGTCAGGGGGTGGTGAGGGGCGTGTAATAGGCGTGCTTGGGGCGGGG
>TBL_comb47_HYPODRAFT_10005466_pt1 | contig 14129 bp, 20 predicted proteins | sample TroBogypolimnion_40_FD_10682 | JGI IMG/M metagenome (IMG submission 10682)
AGTCCAAGAAATGAGTTTTTTGTTACTTTAGTTTTAGTTTTGATTTCAGGAGCTTTATAAACTCCATCTATAATCTCTACCTTCGATTCTTCTTTTGGTGGTTCAAAGGAATTCATAATTTTGCTTTCCTTATTTATAACATCAGTATCAAGTAAGTCTTTCAATTTTTTCAAATCATCAACAATATTTGTGACATTTTTTGTTGATATATTTTCTAAAACCTCTTTTTCATACTTTTCAGCAGTTAAAGATTTAGATACCAATGTAATAATTAAACCAATTAAAGGACTTAAAAGAATAGATAAAAAGAAAGAACCTGCAAATCCAATTTTTCTGTTTGAACCTAAAAATCCAACTAATAAACTAAAAACTAACCAACCTGTTGCTATTTCCATAATATTTATTTTTGTTGATGTAAAAATACATTTACCTTATTAAATTGGTACTCACAAGTTTTATTTTTTTTATATTTCTTCATTTTGTCATAGTGTTTCATCTTATTAAGTATATTTTTCATCAATAATAATATATGGTTTTTATTTTTAAGTGTGCCTAAAATGTCCTAAATGAAATTGGAGTATATTATTTGATGTATCTTGATATAGCATGAATCAAACAAGGATGTCTTTTTCTTTTATAAACTCCATCACCTTCACGATTTAATGTACCTGAACCAGTATTACCTTCAATAGTAATGAAGTAACCATCACTATCAGTATTGATATAAAATCCAGTATGACCAACACGACCAAGATTATTAAAGTAATAAGTAACAACATCACCAGTTAATGGTTTTGTTGTAGGTCTCGGATAAGTCCATATTATATCTTGTGGTTTTGCATAATCTGGTGACCATGCTGAATTAGGATTTGGTATATTAAATTCAGTTAAATTGTAACCTACAAATGCACCGCACCAAGAAGAACTAAGTGGAGCACCAACTGATTTGTTATATTTATCAACTTCTGGACTACGATTTTCACCTTTTGTTTCACGTACATTTAATTGACTATTTAATGCAATTAATAATTTTGAACGAACCTCTGGATTTTCAACTCCACCACTTCTAAAAACCAAAGCACTTGCTAATATGAATGTTAATATGAATTTTATTGCGTAATCAATCTTTCTATCTTGAGGAATATCTGAAAATTTTGTGTAGATATTTTCATGTAAAAATTGATAAACGGATGGGAAAGCAATTCTTAGAGATAAATGCGCAACCCATAAAGAAACAAAGAATAAAACTATTTTAGAGAAAATTGTTTCAATCTGACTGAAGAAATCAAAAAATGCTGAATGTGGGAATAGTATTGTAAAGAATATATTTATTAAATAGAATGCTATAAACAATAAAGGAACTACAATTAGTTCTTCTTTGAATGTTTTGTAAAAATCAGAGTTTTTTATTTTTTGCCATAATTTAATCATTTTTAGTTGTATCATTTTTGTTCTGCACTAAGGTCATTGCAGATTGTCCGATTATAAGTGACACTAAAGCATATATAATAGTTGAATCTATTTTTATTTCTGCCAATAGTGAATAAGTAACAACACCAAAAAATAAAACAAATGAGAATATAGCAATAACCCTTTTGCTACTAACTTCAGGGCTATCACTAAATAATTCTCGTATAAATGTTGTTCCAGTCATTTATTTATTTTTTATTTTCTGGCTTTACTGGACATTTGCTAAATAACTCATGTTCAGTCTTCAATTTAATAACTGTTTCTAAATTAGCGTCTAATTTATTTTCAATACTATCTAATTTAGTCCATATTTGGTCATTATATTTTTGGAATAACCTAAATGTTTCAAGGCGTTCTTCACGCAATTCAATAAATTTTCCTTCAATATTTACAATTTGAACCTCAATCTGTTTAACCTTTAGATTGAGGTTCAACCATACCCCAACAATACCACCTATTATAGTTATTATACCAACGATTACTTCAATCATAGTTTTAGTTTTTTTTTTAGTCAATCAATTTCACAGCTGGAGATTGAGTGGTAGTTGTAGTTGTTACAACTTTTGTAATTTTAAAATGTTTAACTAAGTAGATAACACCAAGTGTTATAACTACGCCTAAAATAAATCCAATCATAATTTTTTTTTTTTTATAATGTCCAATCAAAAGATAATACATTCGGATTATCAAGATAAACTGAATGCCATGTTGTTTGACTGTCATTTGAATAGTCACAGGTAAATGAATCTCCTGAAACATTGCTTACATTCATATTTAATACTCCTGAAGTTGAACCTATAGAGCTAATTTGATATGTTGAACTTCTTGTAGTATTCATAACTCGTATGTATACATTATAAGTGGTAAAACCATTCATACCAAAATATTGATAAGTTAATTTTGATGAAGGAGATCCAATAGTTAAATACATTAGTTCAATTGATTGAATTCCAAGTAATGTTACTATTTGAGTAACCCTGCTTAATTCTGACCATGTTGAACCAGATAAATAAGAACAAATTGTTGCACAACTACCTGTTAAATTAAATGTTGTAGGATTAGAATATAATGGGGTTGTTAATTCAATATAAGTACTACCAGTTTTTGTTACTGTTGCTAATGATATTCCATTCATTTGAATATCAAGTTTTAATGAACTATAATTAATTTGATTATTTGTTGCGCATCCATAAAATGTTGTTCCTGTATAATATTGAACTGTTATGCCATTTTGTGCATAAATATTAACTCCTCCTGATGCCAATTTACAATATCCATTAAATGAACTTAATGAATATGGAGAACTTACATTTGGTTTATTTGGACTATATTTATTTACCAATGATGAAGTACATAATCCAGATAAAGTCAAACCACTTGTATATGAGTATCCTAATGATGTTCTTACAGCATAAATTGAAATTGGTGATGTTAAAGCCACAATTGCAAATCCATATATTAAAGGATCAGAACCTAAGTTTGTTAAAGTAAAATTAAAATAGTTAGAATTACCAGGGGTTACATTTATTTTAGATGAACTTATTTTTGCTCCGGTACAACCTGAACCATTATAAAAATCACAACTTAAAAAACTTGATAATTGTACTGTTGTTGCAGAATTTACAAACATATCAGGAGTTAAAGAATAAGTTGTATTCATTATTCCATTTATACGATTACCTGACATTACATCTAATATACCTTTTTTTAATATATAATAGGAATTTACTGGCATTTTACTTCAATAACTTTTTTAATTCATCAATTTGAATCTGTTGTTCCTGAATTGCTTTAATACAGATTGTTGCTAATTGCTGATAATTGACTGAATAATATTCATCATTGCGAACTACAAATTGAGGAAATAAATCTCTTAATTCCTGAGCAATTACACCTGTATGCCTTTTATTATCTTCATTTCTGCTATAATTTACAACTCTTATTTTATTTATTTTATCCAAAACTGATTCAATATTTATTACATTAAATTTCAATCTTTCATCTGAAATTGCTGTTATATCCATAGTTGCAACAATATATCCTGTTACATTTAATGTAGAACCTGACCATGTTATTGCAGAATTTGCACTTATTTCATTTGCATTTCCAGTTGCAGCTAATAAATAATTTGCTGTATTGTTATCAATAATTATTGTTGAACCACCAGAACCAGAGCCAGAACCAGAACCAGAGCCAGAACCACCACCAATTGATATACCACCAGAAACTGCAATTATATTTGAACCTGTACCATTTTGGTATATTCTTCCATTTCGCGGTTGAGCAGGAACTAAAAGAGTTTGTATATTAACATTTGCCATATTTTTATGATTGATTTACTATTGCAACTATCGTATTTATATCAGGTGATATTTCTGATAAATTGCAATTTATTGTACTGTCTATATAATCTTTTTTATAATACATAACCATAAAGTTCTTTCCGCTTAAGTAGGTATTATCTTGAATAATATTAAACGCATTAAATCTATTATTCAAATCAACTGAATTGAGTGAATAATACCCTTGTTTGAAGTTTGAACTTAATGAGTTAATCAATAAACTTTCAATATTTGTATAAGGTGATGCTGCTCTTGACCATGATAATATTGGTGTATAACTTACTCCTGTTAAAGTAGTTCCAGAATATAATAATTTGCCTCTGTCAATTGGTGTTGCAGCAGTACCACAAATTAAATCAACTTTTGTTGCTTCATCAGCAAATGTAGTATTTAGATAACCTGCATATTCTATATCATTGGTCGTCATAGTTTTATAAGTTGAAATATCAACTATTTCAACAACTAAATCTTTAATTCTTATTTCTGTTACAGAAGAAGGGTTCCAATCTGAACTTGCTGATGTTCCATAATAACTTCCAGTTGTTTTATCTATCCAACCAATTTTTTTAATCATAAAAAAATCAGAATAAATAGCAACATTTGCACCACCAGATAGGTTAATATCAACAGGGAATACAATACCTTCATCTCCATTCCAATCAACTATTGAAGTGAATTTTTCATTTGTATTTGATAAATCGGATGCATATGCATTTACATAATATGTATAACCTGTATTATTAGGTTGAAATCCAAAGTTCAAAGGAGTATTTTTAGTTGAGTTTTTATAATTACCAACTGTAATATCAATTCTTAAACCAATAACTTGATATATATTAGATGAATTATCATTGAACCATATTTTACCAGTTAGTTTAATTCCTGCACCTGCATTACAAACATAATTTGGATTAGCCAAAGCATTTGATTGCAAAGCTGTTATTGTCAAATTGGGTTGTGTTTTAATATCACATAATTTTGACTTAGTGCCATCATTCATCCATCTTAAATAAACATTTGGACCACCATTTGAATCCATTTGCCACCCACCACTTTGTAAAGAATAGTCATATCCATATTCAGCAGTAACCGTTGTATTTCCAGTATAAATATTTAATGCATAATGATTAGTTAAAGTTTTTCCTGAATGTTGTAAATGACTTGAATTATTTGTTATATCACTTGAAGTCCAATAAGTCGGGATTGTGCAATTAAACTCAGTTATATTGCTTAAACAGGTAGGTAAAACCTCTTTTAATATATATGGAGAATAACCAACTATTTGTTTGTTCTTACCTCCACTTATTTCAATCTGAGCTCCTTCACCTGTATAACCTATTGATTGCAATGTTTTGGTGTTGCCAGAATTGTATTCTGTACCCGCGTATGAATATATTGTATAACCAGTATTTCCTGATAAATAAAAGTTTGAATAAGTAAATGCTGAGTTTGAGGCTAAATTATGAACATCTGTGATAACTAAGTTTCCATCAATTTGTGTTATTATTGCTCCATAAGGTGCTAATATCCCATCTAATACCTTTCTTAAAGTTTCAGGTGTTCCATCTTCATTTGAAAAATTGGCATTATCTAAATATGTCTGATGAAAAATAGTTGAACCTGCTGTAATTGTTTGACCTGAAAAAGTTGTTGATAAACAAATCTTCAACAGATTAAATGGAAGAGCAATTTTGTTGAATATGTTTTGTAGTATTTGCCATTGTGAAGTTACCCCTGTATATAATGCACCATCAATAATATTAACACCATTAAAAGTTGTCCCAACAATATAACCTGAACCTGTTGAATAATACATTTTTTCCATTAATGAAAATCCATCATTACCAGAAAATGTTACTTCATAATTACTTATTTCATTATATGGTTCAGATTGCATTTCTGAGTTCAAATAACCAACCCAACTTAATGCTCCATTTCTAAAATGTTTTATCATTATATTTTGTCTATCTGGTGTGTAAAGTCCAGATAAAAACTCCATGTTGTTAGTACATAATATTGCACAATCACAACCTGTTCCTCTTACACTTTGAAACTTTGAACTTAATGCTGGCATTTCAACTGAAAAAGGTTTTTCACTTCCAATAACTAATTCAGGTGTTAATGTTGAACCAGTATTTTGCCATAATTCAACTGTATTTAATACATTATCTAAATCATAAAAATTATAAAAGTATTTCTTTTGATAACTCATTATCTTGTATTACTTATTTTTTTGTTGTGATTATTCAATACACCAGTTAAAGAAGTACCTGTAATCTTAAATTCTACTTGATGACCAATTCCATTTGATTGACCTTTATTTATCATAGAGAATAAGTTTGCTTGTTGTCCATGATTTAACATCATTTCACCACTATTCGCCATAACTGGTATGTTATCACCACTATAATTTGAACCTGGAACAATACCACCCATTGCAAACTTTGGAATTGCTGCAAATGCAGCTAATACTCCACCAACTGCTGTTGCAATAAAAGCAGGAGTAGTAAATACAGCTGCTGGCCCTGTTGCTGATGCACTTTTTTCTGCATTTGATATTGCTATTGCCTCAGATTGAGATAATGATGCAGCAATAATTTGAGTGACAAGGTTTAGCATTGTTTTTAATATATTTTTTGCAAATCCTTGAATGCCATTATCAGCTAATTTGAAAGAATCAACCATACTATTTGTAAATCCACCAATTACACCAACTATTGCAGAATTCACAGCTTTTTGTGTTTCTGTCATTTCTTTTTTAGTTTTTTGAGAAAACTTTGTAATCTTATCATTGGTTGCAGCAATTGATAAATCAATATTTGCTAAATCTGGTGGTTTTGTTTCAGTTGTTTGAACTACTGGTTTTGCATCTGCACTTTTTATTGCTTTTAATCCAGTTCCTGAAGTAATACCTGCTAACCTAATTTGCTCATTATAATCACGATTTACATTATCAAGCTTTTTAATATATTCAGCCAATTTATCATTCATTGCAGGTGTAACTGTACCACCTTGAGATATTACGTTTTGTATTAGTTCTTGTTGTTTCTTTACTTTATCATTTATTTCTTCATAAGCAGTTTTCTTTTCTGCAAGTGCTTTAGCATCTGCTTTTTCTGCCATCAATTCTTCAGCAATACCACCTTTTAATATTCTAAGATTTTTTTGATTGTTTTCAGTTACTACATTTGATTGTTTAGTTATTGCTGCACCTACACTATCAAGTTCAGTCATAGTTGTATGGTCTAAAACAACCTTCATATTTAACTTTAAAGGATGTTCATTTATAATCTTTTGTTGTTCTTGTTGAAGTTTTTGAACTTCAACACTTATATTTGAGTTTGTTTTATCTCCAACTGGTTTTGCAAACTTTGAATAAGTTTTCTTTGAATTCTCATCATTTATTTTTTTAGTTAGCTCTTGATATTGTAATACTGCTTCATAATTTTTCTTACTTTCTGCTGTAAATCTTACTACTTGTAGTAAATCTTCTTCAGAAAACAATTTTTTCATCGCTTCATCACGTTTTGCTTCATAATCTTCAGTTGCTAAAAGAAGATTTCTTGACATTTCTTGTTTTCGTAATTCTAATGCTCTTGCTAATAATGCATCATATTTTGCTTTACCTGCTGCACCTTCAGCTTTTGCAGCCATTAAATCAATTCTTATTTGTGATATTTCTTTTTCAGCATCAGCATTTAATATTTCATTACCACGAGTTTCATGATGAATCAATTTCATAGCTTCTTCATATTCAGTAGCAGCTTGAATTGCTTTTTTCATATTTGTCAAAAAGTTAGACCAATCACCAGTTGCAATTGTTCTGAAGAATGCATCAACACCACCTTTTACTTTTGCCATTCCAAGTTCAAATTTTGCAGAAGTTGTTTCAGTACTATCCATTACTTTTTTGAATCCTTCAAATGCTGAACCTACACCAAGAACCGCACCACCAACACCAGTAACCATACCCATATATTTAGTGAGTGCTTCACTTTTAATCTCAATAGGTTTTATATTAGATTGTTTTTCAGATAATTCTGTTATTGAAGTTTTTAATGCTTTAACTCTCTCATTTACTGCATTCATTTCTTCAATGGATTTACCTTTGAAACTTACATTCTGTAAAGCACCTAATGCTTTACGCATTTCATTAATATTTGCTGTTGTACCATCAACACCATTCATCAAATCTTTTACATTAGCTTTGACATTTTTTAAGGAATTCTTAAATGCATCATCATTCAAACTTAATTGAGTGATTAGATTCATTGTTTTATCGGCCATTAGATTGATTTAATTTTTTTTCCATTTCTAAAGAATGTTTTATCAATTCTTCTTTGGATTTGTGATGCAATTTGGCAAGTTCTTCTTTTTCAATTTCCCAATTGAACTTCATTATATCTTGTGGAGTTAATGATTTTGTTGATTGTGATTGAATTACTGCATAAGCAATATATCTTGTTTGATTCCATTCATTCACATATTTATCTTCATAATTTTTGATAATGTAACTTGCTTCTGATGTTGTCATTTCATCAAAAAAGTAATTAGGATGAATGCCTGAACTACATACAATTGAATATATTTCAGAAATCTTTAATCCTTTTTCCTTTTTTTTTCTGGTTCAACTGTTTCAATAGTATTATTAAACTCATTAAACTTTTCAAAGATTTCAGGGTATTCATCAAGTAAATCAATAAAATCATCATATGAATAATCCCATTCTTTATAATTACTACCTTTTAATGTACAATATAAAAATGTAATTGAATCAGTCATTGTTTTTAATTCATTTATTTGTTTTCCTGTCATTTCTTCATAAAGCAAATAACTTCTAAAACAAGTTTTTATGATGTATTCTTTTTCTTTTATTTTTATTGTAATATATTTCATTTATCATTCATTATTTTTTTATAAAATTGCGGATTTTAACCCGCAATTTTATTAAGCGTGTGTTAAAGTTGAAGTACCTTCTAATGCAACAGTATAAGTTACATTGTCATTGTCTTTTGAATTTAGATCAAGTTTTGTGATATAAGCTTTACCAGCAATTTGTCTTCCAGTTCCAAGAGTTTGTAACCAACCAGTTCCAGGATTTGCAACAAGACCAAAAGTTGTAGTAATAGGAATTCTTTGTAGCATTATATCTAAAAGAGAATCATAAGTAAAACCAGAAGCTGTTGTTGTAGCTGATTGATTTGCACCAGAATAATCTTGAGTGAATAAANTGTCTGAATCGCACGTCCAATTATATCTTGTTGGTAATGATTCTTCTGAGTTACCTGAATCTTTAGATGCTACTTTTCTTGTTCCCATTGTAATACTTATCTTGCATGAACTTGCTAAAGCTATACATCTTGTAGTTGCTCCTGATGTTATGAATAAACATAAATCACTTCCATTCATTACATTTGCGTTATTTGCCATTTTGTTTTTATTTTTTTTTAATGAACGATGGAATCATTCATTTTTGTCTTGCTTTAAGGAGCAAGTATTATTTGCATTTTATTGCAAACTCTAATGTTGTTATATATCCATCAATATCATAAGTTTCAGATGCAGATACTAATAAACACTGATATATTTGTACCCCTGCAAATATTCCAATCTTTAATTCTAATGCATTTCTGATTGCTTGTGCGATATTGACACATTGTGTATAATTGTTATCAACAATATTTATTTCTACATTACAATCATCATATAGTAATCCATCTTTTGTATATTCAGCATTTACTGATTTTCTTATGAATACTACATAAGGAACAATTGTTACATCAGGTGCAAATATTGGATATATTTGTGTTGTTAAACCACTTACTGTTGAATTATTTAATAATATTGAGCGAATTGCAGTTCCTATTGATATACTCATTATATTGAACTTCTTTTTTGTAACAAGTTATTAAACCTTGTTTCTAAATCTTTGAAAATAACATTTTCAACTGCATCAGTTGTATCAGTCATAGCATTATCCCAAAAATATGTTGCTGTTATTTTTCCTGTTTTATGTAGATTTCCTTTTTTAGTTGTATATGAACGTTCCTTTGTTCCTTTATTAGCAATTACAGCTAAATGACCACCACGTTTCAATATAGCACCTACATTTAATACATTTATATTTCCTTTGAATGTTGTTCCTAATGAGTTTTGTACATGTTTATATTTACCACCTAAGTTTCCTTTAGCTGAATCAATTATTAGTTGAGCACCTTTCTTAAATGAGGTTGATAATATCTTTGATTGTACTTCTTGACTAAACTCTTCAAATAATGAAACTAATTCTTCAGTTCCGAATATCTGCATCAGTTTATTATTATCCATTTATGTTTAATTATTTATTAACTGATATCCTAAATCAGTTATATTTGTGCTCCAAGTCTCTAAATCTGTAGCTGGTATTGTAGTTATATATGAACTAATTGTAGTTCCGATTTTATCAGCCATAATTTGAAGTAATATTGAGTCATCTTTTCCCCATATCTCAAAATCTGTATTTGCCAGTTTAGTTGATATTTCATCTTTTTTGTAAAAAAAATTATTCAAAATGACTCCAAATACAACCATAAATGTTGCTTCTGTTGCGCCTGCACCATAATTGGTGGCGATTACTGTCATATAATCAGATTCAATTGTTTCGGATATAAATGGCGTGATAGACAATATTGTTTTTGCTGTTGGGTTAATTTGCGCGTATAACATAATATATTTTTATTATTTTTTTTACATAAAAAATGTAATATTTACTAATGTGTCATATTAATAATAATAACTTAAATCAATTAAAATCTGATTAACCTTAACAGTATATCTAAGTAAATTAGCAGAATTTGCGGCTGTGGATAGAGTGGAAATACCACCTCTGTAAATTACGGTATAACCAGAACAGAGTAGATATATACCTTATCCATATATTCTACAATTTTAGTAGTGTTTTTCATAACTTTTTTTAATTTTTTTATATTATATATATTAAAATAAATAATCAAGAAACAATCAAGTTTTATATATAATTTTATATACAAACCTATATTTTAATATACAAAACTAAAAATAATATATAATGGTAGGCAGAAAAATCAACATATTAGTAATGTGTATATTATATACCAGAACATATCATTTATCATAAATAATTTAATTTAATTTAATTTTATATGATAAAAAATGATAAAGGTTTTTAAAAGTATTGTTAAATAAAAACGCCATTTTTCAATGGCGTTTCTTTTTTTATTAACAACTATGAATAATCAATTGGGAATTTAAACCAATAATTTATAGTGAATCTATTTTTAATAGTTTGTTTTTTCTTTCTTCCTTTAATGATATTAAATAATTTTCGTGTATTAAATTTCCATACATTTGTAAATTTTTATCTAAGGTAATAATACTATTATTTATGTGTGTTATTGTGAATATTTCATTTGTATACCATTCTGGTAATTGTTCGCCATTGGACTGAAACTGCTTTATCGTCTTTTCTTTATTTATCCTTACTTTGTCTCCTATTTTCAATTTTACTAATTTTATATAATTTAATACTTCTTAATGTTTGATTATCTGTTATTTCTATAATTTCTAATTTATTATTGCTTAGAGTTTTTTTTGTTGGATCAAGATTTGATAGTAATACGTCAATTGCCTTTTGACAATTCTTTTTTAATTTCCAGACATTTGCATTTTCTATAATATTAGTAATTGTATAATAATATCCTATTTCATTTTTAACTATGTTTTTAACGTAGGAATTATCATTAATTTTTATTATAAATTTCCGCTGATATTTCATTTTATAAAATTTTTTTCATGTCTTTGTTAAAATTATATATATAAAAAAATAAAAAGTTTTATGCATATAGATGAAGAGTATAATTATGATGATAATTTTATTAGAATGGCTACTATAGGTTTATGTAGAGTTTTAGCTACTAAAATTAGATGGATTAATCGTTGGAGTGATGGTAAAAAGATAAGAGTTTTGTTACCTTTTTATACATCTTTTGCTGGTCAGGAAAGATTTATGTTAGATGCTTTTGTTGATGATATTGCAAGTACTAGAGTTGAATTAAATATAGATCAAAAACAGAGAGGTATTATAGTTTTTAAAGGCGGTTCACAAAGAGATGATGAATTTGCTAATCCTAATCAATATTTATCAAAAGAAACAAAGATTAATAATGAGTTTAAAAGTATTGTGAGTAGAACTAGGGCAGTTCCAATATCACTCTCTTATGATGTTGAGATTAGATTAGATAATGAATGGGAAGCATATATATGTTATACTAAAATTTTAGATGCTCTATATAATTATAGATTTTTTAATATTAGTTATTTTGGTATGAGAATAGAGGCTTTTTTTAAATTAACAGGTGAATCTGGAATAGAATTACCAAGAGAAATTAATTTAGGTTCAGATAATACACCAACAATAAAATTTTCATTAGAAGTTGTTACGTATTATCCTGTATTTACGGTATTAACTGATGATTTTGAAATTTGTGATAATGATAATGCTATTGATTGGAATTTTCTTGGTATAAAAAAACCTGATGGTAGTGAGATTTCAACTGCTGATGGTGCATTAAAAAGAGTTTATTATTATCATAATTTATTGGATAATAATACTAAGGATGAGATAATTAAAGATAAAGAAGAAAATAGACAGAATGATATAAATAATATGGAATAATTATTCTTCTTTTTTATCCGTTTTCTTTTTATTTCGTGTGCTATTAGCAGCATATGAGCATTTTGCGCAACAATATTTTTTTATGTTTTTATTTTTGCTATCTTTTATTACTATAATTTCAAATTCTTTATTACAATTTTTACAATTTATTATTTTTGTAATACGTTCTTTTGTTAATATTTTTCTTATTTTATCTCTTTGCTCTTGTGATATTATTTTTCCATTTTGAACTTCTCTCATTTTTTGTATAGACTCAGTAGCATGTTTTTTACCTAAAATGTGTTTTTTTATAGATTCTAACCATTTATCATCATGATTAAAAATATGAGGTGTTCTTGTACCATTAGCATATTGTTCTTTTAAACTATCTGAAACTTTCTTTTTTGCATCATCAGTGTGTTTATTTCCAATATTTATATTTTTTATTTTTTCTTTTGTTTCATCGGAAAGTTTTTTACCTGTATGTGCTTTACTAATTTTTTCTTTTGTTTCTTTTGTATGCTTGAAACCGTTGTTTGAGAGTTCTATATTACATAAATTATCAATACCATATTGTGATATCATTTTCTCTTCTAAATTATAGCATTCTTTTTCATTATTAGAAGTAAATATAATATTATATTTAATATTTTTATTACCATTTAATATTTTATTTATTTTATTATATAAATGGTTATTTTTATGTGGAATTTTACCATTTTTTGCTTGATATTCATGAACAAAGCATCTATATTTTTGACCTTTGCCGACATAAAAAACTTTATCTGTGTTTGGATCTACTAATTCATAAACATAATATTTATTTTCAAATATTTTCAATTTTATTTGCTCATTTATCATATTTATTTTATTCTAAATTTAGAGAAAGGTTTATTATTAATTGCAATGTCACCTTTAGCATTTATACCTATTTTTTTAACCTTAATCGTCTTATTTTTAAACTTACCTGAAAGTATATCGTCATACAATTTTATATTCATTTTAGATTTTCCATCAAGTGTAACTTTTAGTGAAGAATAATTTTCAAAGGTTTCTAAATATTTCATAAAATAATTTTAATTTTTAATATATATATATAAAATATGAAATACATAAAATTATTTGAAAATAACTCTGAAATTTCTTGCTTTATTAAAGATTATTCCTCTAATCAATACTCAACATTACTAAGTGATATAAAAGTTTTAGATGACAATTTAATACCTTATGAGATATTCACCTATAAATTTAGAGATAAAATTTTCTTTAAAGTTACAATTAGATACTATTTTAAAATTAAAAATTATGGTGTTAGATTTTGAATATGAATTTACGTGGGAATGGAAAAAAATTTCATATGATGATTTACTTAGATTAACTAAAAAATTAAAATATAATTTATTGTGAAATATATCAAATTATTCTCATTTTGATAAAAAATGAGTTTTTTTTATTAATATATAAACTCATAATAGTACAAAAAAATAAAAAAAACTGCAAGATACAGTTACAAAAAAATAAAAAACAAAAATATGAAAAATTTAAAGTATGATTTATTCAATTTCAAAAGAGAACTTCCTATTGAAGATTATGAATTAAATGTTATTACTGAAAGATATATCAACAACTATGATAAATTTTCAGAA
>TBL_comb47_HYPODRAFT_10005468_pt1 | contig 14127 bp, 16 predicted proteins | sample TroBogypolimnion_40_FD_10682 | JGI IMG/M metagenome (IMG submission 10682)
GCTGGTCCACCGGCACCACGAGCACCGGCCTGTGATACACTAATAGTTTTAACTAATTGTTTCCATAGTTGACTTTGTTTAGTAGGATCACTATTACGCGGATCAGCAATAGAAGCAATCATGTCTTCAATAACATCTACATTAGTTAGACTGTCATACTGATAGGCCAAGTTGCCTAATAGATTTTTTTGAACAAAAGCACGTAGATTTGTTTTTAATACATCAGGTGTTACCGCTTGTGTATTTTGTAAATTCTCAACATAGTTAGTCCAGGCTGTCTGTGCCTTGCCAGCCAAACTACCAGCACTTGCATCAATTTTAGCTTGACTGTAAGCATTACTAGTTTGTTTAAATGGACTAGCAATTGCTTGTCCAAGTCCCTTGATGCCACCGACTGTTTTACCTGCCACTCCGCCTGCTACATTGGCTGCACCTTTAATGGCGCCGCCAACTCCACCGCCACCTTGTGCAACACCTTTGTTATATTGAGTGTTGGCATATTGAGTAGCCTGGTTAGCCGCTTGCCCAACTGTTTGTTTAATAGCTTGTCCTGCTCGACTACCTGCGGCTGTTTTAGCGGCGCTGCTGATAGTATTACCAACTTTTCCAGCGGCTGTTTTAGCGGCATCTACTGCCGCTTTAGGATCCATCCAATTGGGCAGGGCCTCATCTAGCTGAGTATTTTTATTTTGGGTTAGTTCATGAATTTGCATCGGTGCGTCTCACTGTGCGAGTAAATTTACCTGGATCGCGCTGATTGATAGCATTAATCAATTTACGCTGTAAATTCTGAGCATCTTCGGCGCTATAACTTTCGTCGATTTGCTCTAGCAAACGTATCGCACTAGCAATAATGTTAGATGCACGATTTTCTATGATATGGCGCTGATCGCGCTCGATATACATAGCATCTAATTCTTCTAATAAACTGCGAGTTTTCTTTTGCATTTGGCCAGGACCTTTTTATTATTTATTTAAATTTAGGTTCAACCTGTATTTGATTAAGCAGTCAATTCCACAAGCCAAGGAAAAACGGTGCGCCAGTTAGTGTTTCTACGACGGTCTAACTCGTCTAAATACGCAACCAAAACCTCAATCCTTTCTGGATTTTTTGGAGTATTTTTAACATATCTAGCCATACCTTGCATTTGTTTTTTTGTGCTTATTTGATTTTCGTTATCAACCGGCATTAACTCTGTAATTTTGTCAAAATCACTATCAAATACTCCTGGGCCCAGTGTAGTTGGATGCAGTCCTTTTATTTTTCCACCGATTACAAAATCAAAAGAAAAATCAATTTTCATATCTTCAGGGCGTTGGGTATTCCACTCGATTATTTTAGTTATTAATTTAGGTAAAGTTTTAATAGTTAACACAGATATACAAGAGTGTATGGCTAGTTTAACCCAGGGTTTATCTAGTAGATATTCAAAGTTTTTTGTCCAAGTATCAAGATTTATTCCAAATCTGACATATTCTTGTTCTGGTCCCCAGCAGTCTAAACTAGCAGTAAGTTCTAACATATAAATTGAGTTAGATTTAATTAATTTTTCAAATTGATCCATCTTTTTAACAAATTGATTATGAGGTAACATAAGATTACTAATCATATTAATTGTTAACGAAGGATTAGGGTGCAGTTCCCAAAAAGAAAGACACTGATCTAGTTCTTTTTGTAATAAAGATTCTCCTCCAAGAATTTGAAATTGTCTAATAATTTGATAACGATTGTTTTCTTCAAGATAGTTCCATAATCCTGACACCATTTTATTATATGTTTTGTCATCAACAGGGATAAATTTTTCTATGTTTAAATCTTTAATTTGTATAGGACCAAATTTTCTAATTTCGTCATTTATTTGACTACTTAACCCAGGAGAACAATACAGACATGACAGATTACAAGTATTGCTAAAATAAACTTCTAAAATAGTAGGTGTAACAGATGTTGCATTTGGATTGTTAAATAGCTCTGGCGGAACTTTATCGGCGCCGTGATTACGCATCAATGTCATTACACGATCGCTTATTCCGTTATTCTCTTCGACATTTTTACAATACTCGCACCCATTTCCAGGCCAAGACCCTGCTAACATATCCTCTCTTGCTTTTATTTTTTCAGGTAAGTTATGAAAATTACCAAAGTTATCAGGGTCTATGTTATAATATTTTGTTCGATGACATGAAGACGATGTTCCGTTTGATAGATTGATAGTGCTCCACGACCATTTTAACAAACACCCTGTATCGGATTTGATTGGAAAAATTTCGTGCCCTGGATAAAGTTTATATGTTGTCATGTGTTATGATTGTTTAATTTGTCCTAATAATTGTTTTAATTTGGCACTTTGAACATCTGCGGTAATTTTACCCAAATCTTCGTTGTTTGATTTACCAAACGGCCCTGGATCAAATCCTTGCGATGGCGTTTGAGTAGTCATTGTGCTTTTTGCTTTAATACTATCCATTAAGTTGCCCTTGGCAAACGAGTTAACCGGACCTGCTTCTTCACCTGGATCAGTAATACGCATGGTTTCAATGTTATAGTCCAGATCAATCTTTTGTCCTACACCTGTAGAGCTACGAGACTTCATGCACTGGATTTGATACTTGCCACGCTCACGCATAGCACGACTTGTAAAAATACCAAACACGTTATCCGCAGTATTAATCTTACTAATACCACCCGAAATATGACTATGGTCAAATTCAATTTCTTCAACAGCACTACGATTTAACTGCGACGCTGTTACAAATAACACATTAAGTTCTTTGGCCAAGTTACGCAACTCTTCAGAAACATACTTGTCCTTAACAAACAAATCATTTGGCGATACCTTGGCACTAACTGGCATCAACAAGTCTAAGTAATCACACATAATAAAGTCTACCTTAATACCTGTTTGCACTTGCACTTCTTTGATATAACTGCGAATATCATTAATGTTGCTTTGTGCTGGCAATGCTTTAATACGATACTGTCCTGCTTTCTTACTGACCAATTTAACCTTAAGTTCAGTTTGATCAATATCCTTTCGAATCTCTTTAGTCGACATGCCTGCTAACATAGCATCTGTTCGCAACGCACATAGTTCTTCTGAAAGTTCTAAACTGATATACACACCACTAAGTCCAGCTTGTAACCACGACAATGCTATGTTCATCATAACCAGCGACTTACCACTACCAGATCCACCAGCAAAAATGTTAAGCTCTCCGCGACTGAATCCACCATATAGGATCTTGTCCATCTGTGGCCAACCTGTGCTTACTTGTCCACCTGAGTTAAAGTATTTGTTAATACGAGCCTGCGGATCAGCAAAGTAATCTGTGCCCATGTCTTTGGTTAAACTAATCTGCACAGCATCTTTAATTAATTTTTCTACAGGATCATACTCGCCCTTTTCTAATAAGTCTGCACTCTTTAAAATTGCACGTTCTAGTTCTTGACGGCGAGTAAAGCCTTCAAACTCGGTCATAAACCATTCAAAGTGACCGTCATTTAAATCTGGAATATGTTTGAGCTCTACACCTGTTGCAGCTTTAATCTGCTCTGCACCCGGCAGTGTTTTATATTCGTTGCTATGTTTGGCAATAAACTCTGCTACTGGACGTAGGCTACGATCAAAGTTTTCTGGGTTGTAAATGTTTTGCACACGCACATACGACTCTGCGTCTTGCAACATCATTTCTAAGAATAGTTTTTGGACATCAAGCCCGTAGTCTTTTAACAAGTTGTTTCTTCCTTAGTTCTATTTTAATCTTACTAGTTTCTTTGGCCTGCATTATAGTTATCAATGTCGCCAACTTACCCATACGAATTACTGCATCATTTACATCCTTAACACCCTCAGGCCACGTAGGCATACTAACTGCCCAGCCTAGCTCTATTGCACGGTCTACTAATTTCATGCCAGCTTCATCCTGGTCTGGCACTACAACAACGTCACGTCCAAGACTACGTATCAGTCTGACCTGTGCGTCATTAATCTCTGCGTGTAATACTGCTAATCCATTAATGCTTAATGCATCAAATACACCTTCGACTACAATAGCTTGTTGCCATGTATCCTTTTGTAAGTCTGTGCCAAACACATATCCGTGCTGTATATCTTGAATATATCTAGGAGTGCGATCATCTAAAAATCTTGTAGTGTGTCCTACCACTTGATTGTTGTGTGTAAACGGAATTACAATACCAGGTCGTGGCATTGTTTTGTATAAGAATGGATAGTCTGTGGATATTTTTCTCTGTTGAAGATAATCAAATGCTTGTTCGTTAAGCTCTTGGGTATCTGCGGGAAGATCTTTGTCCTCAAATTCAATACTTTGTAATTTATTAACAATGTCTTGCCGCTCACCAAGTAATCCTTCAATAGATTTATGTTTGAGACTTTCAAGATTGATGCGTTCAATTTCTTCTTGTGGAACATTCATCCACTGTAGTAACTTACGAGCTTTGAATGTTAAATTGCGCCCCAGAACAAAACTAGCAGTATATCCACAGTTAAAACAATGGAATGACCACGATCCGTCGTCAGTAGGTTTAATGCCGCCACGCTGTCTCTTATCTTGTGTATCGCCGCGATGAACACAACAGGGTGCGTTGAAACTTATCCAGCCACTTGCTGTCTGTTTTCGCTTTGCTGGAAGAAAAGAAATCACATCAATCATGCTATAATTATAACATGATTTTCAGTAATATTCAATGAGTTTTGGTTTTATCTGTAAAGTAAATCAACCACATAGCCGGTGCTGATTAGAACAGCGGCGCCAGTTTGGTTAGGTGTGTTTGGATATACACCTGCGCCCATGCCTGCGTTTGGAAGATACCAGTAACCGGAACCGCCATTGGTTACTTCGATTCCGGTTACTACTCCTTCAGATATAGTAGCTACTGCGGTGGCGCCAGACCCTTCACCAATGATACTGATTTTAGGGGGTGCCAAATATCCTGTTCCGCCATTAAGCACGTTAATACTAGTAACTACACCGCCTTCGGTTACAGCATAGGCAAGAGCCGGAGTTCCGGGCTGATCTGGCACGGCAAAAATACTGTTGTTAAAACAAACTCTTAACAAAGGATACCAACCAACAACATTCATGTAGATAGTTCTAGTTTCGTTATAATAGGTTGTTGATTCTGTTACATTATACCAAAGACTTTCATAGTTTTCTGCGGCCTGCACTTTGATTGTTCCAGTGTAGCCATCTAAAGTCATTTGTATTGTAGTAATAGCATTAGTCGGTTCAATAAAACTACTGCAAAATTCTGTGTCAATAAAACTATTCCAATAATTGCCGCCGTTAGGATTACCTGTCCACCATGTGCCAGGACTATAGCTTCCCCAAGAAGTGCCATCTAAGCTGGCTTGAGCACTCATTTTAATTGTAGGAATGGTCAAAGGTGCACTAGGAACGTGCTGTGGCAATATGCTATCTACGATTGTAGCAGGTGCTCGCGCTCCTGCTTGTGCGTTAGTAAATACTGCTTCTGTTAGTCCACCCGGTTGTGTGCGCTGAATACTGTAAGTTGCCGGCTGTGCTAATACTTCCAATAAATCAGAACTGGATAATGTAACTTTAGCACGTCCTGTTGGGCCGTTGAGTATAACCAATGGCTTTTCAACTAAAATTTGGTCGCCAGCAGTATTGAGAGCCCGGAACAAGAAACTACTGCCTGTAATGTTAACGGGTTTCTCTTGTTGATTAATGAACTCAAATAAAAGCACATTGTCAACACCTTTGTTTATGGTTAGTTGTTTTGCATACACGGGATCATACCTATAGATAAATGTTTCGCCCGCACCAGTGTCCATGAGTAACACTCGAGTGATCTGCTGGTAGATATAGACTTGGGTTGAATACATACAGTATATTTAGCACCTTTGGAAACCTCGGGCAAAATGGTCTGGTAAATATCCGTAGATATGAACAATGATTTTTTTGAAAAACTAGCGGAAAAATACCCATTTATTACCTTGTGCGTGTATGCCACAACGGAATATGTAGGGATTATACAAAATCAGGACGACGCTATTACAACTATCTATGACTTTGGTTCTATCGCAGATGTTGATTTAAAACGGCACTTTTTAGAATTAGCCAATATTTGGTGGTGGGAAAGTAATCGTAGTATTCCTATTAACATATTCCTTAAAGGTGATTGGGATATATTTAGGCCGTATCTTCGAACATTTACTAACAAAGATTTAGAAATTCTGCATGGTCCTATATGCAGTCTAAGTGAAATGAGTCGGAAAAAATCTAAACGTAAGTCAATTACTCTTGTTCGCCGAGTAGATTGATAAAATAATCAGCAATTGTTTTCATATCATCCGCAGTCGGGTGAGTGATCTTTCCAGTTAGTTCTAACATATTAAATTCTTTTATATCCAATACATTTGGATCTTTTTGAAGATGCTGATAAAAAGCATTATTTACAATATTTTCGTTTTTATAGGAAGGTCCTGCATAGATCAAATATTTTATATTGTTCTGACGGAAAAATGCTGCCAATCCAACAATACTGTATAATATATTTGTGTTAAGAGCATCAATATTTTGTAGGGCAATATGTTGTTTTGCGTAGCCCACTATTTCAGAAGGCCAATTTTTCTCATCCAATGGGTTTATTGATTCAAACTCGTCATCAACTTGATGATTAATAGTCAGACGATCGACAGGCAATCCATACTTCCAGTGATTTTCTTTATTGGGCGTTCCAGCGTATTCAAATCTATGCTGGTGAGTTAACTGGATTAATGCAACAATCGGTTCGTTATTTTTTAATAAATTAATACAATCTCTCATTGCACGACGAACAATTATGCTGTTACAATATCCAGGAACAGCATGATCAACCACTGACCAGCCAAAATGTTTTCCAATTAATAATGGATATCTTTGATCTCTCTCTAGATCAAAATTAGCAGTATAACTACATCCAGCACTATATAAGACGGTCATTAATTTATTAAATTCATATGTAAGGCAACCAAGGCTGCATAGCCAATAGCATGTGCGTGTTTAAATACAAAACCTTTAGAATCATCACCATCCCATACTGATTCAAATACTTTGGCCCAAGGTCGATTCTGTAGGTGTGCCTTACCAGGACGAATGATACTAATAAAAGCTGCCATTCTTGGAATACTATCTGGCTTCATTGACTTCAACAGTTCTGTGTAATTGCCCACGTGAACCAGTTGTTTGGCCCACTCTGCGTCAGTCCAAAGTCGTTGCCACGGTGGTTCTTTTGCTAGCATTTCTTCGTAGTGTGCTGGATCTTTGACTAACTGATACACTGACATGTTTAACAAGTCAATTTTAAAATAGCCCAATTCTTCTGCTGCTTCGTAATCAATTGCCGCACATTCATTAACAGGATCATAGGGAATATCTGTAACGTATACACCACTGTTATGGCGACGCACTTGTCCTTGATGTGATTGACGTGCTGGCGTAGCATGAATCAACTGTAATAGTTGGTCTCTATCTGCTAAGTCAATATCAATATCTGCGCTCATTGGTGTTCTTCCAAATATTTTAAAGCATTTGATAATCTGCTGGTATTGTCACTAAAATTACCTAATCCTAAATTACACTTATGACAAATCCAGGCTCTAAACTTTCCAGTGTTATGGTCGTGATCGGCGCACCAGCCTTTTGGCCTAATACTATGTCCTTGTATTTCTTGTTTATTTCGTTGACATATCGGGCAACAGTAATCTGCTGGAGGCGGTGGATTATTTTTCTTAAGATCTCTCACCAACTTAGATTGTTTTTTTGCACACGGTTTACATTCGTAACGAAGATAGTTTGCGCCNCCGTCGCGTCCAAACATAGTTAATGGTAAATTAGTTAAACAAATACCGCACGTTTTAGTTGTCATTACCAACCTGCTTTCTGTAATATATCCTTGGCATACTCTTGGTCCGCTGGATAGTCCTTAAACTTACGCATCCAAAAGTCTGCATCAATGTATGGCCAGATCATTGATACTTGTGTGGCATCCAATTCAGCTAGAAACTTTTGACCCGATTCACTATTATAAATGATCCATGGACTAATACGACCTGTGCTTACAGCATATACCATAGCATTAGTATTGCCGTAGCGTAGACAATCTTCTGCTGGATGCCCACTCTTCTCTGCCCAGTCAATGCCAAACTCCATGGCACGAGCCAAGGCATCGTTAACATTCTCTACACGCAGATAGTCTGTTAGGTATTCTGTATAGACTGTATCTTTGGCCCAGTGATCGATCTTTTTGTTTTGTTTTAATACCCACTCAACAAACCTAGCTGGGTTGATTGCACGAATGTCTACACAATAGCGACCAAACTTTACAAAGGCCTTGTAGTAAGGTGAGTCAGCAAAGTCATCAAATGTTTTTAGCCGGGCTGATCCTTGCGTAAGTTCATAGAACTTTAAGTAAGCATTAAATCCCAGGCGCACACCTGCTTCATCTTTTTCCATGCGACGGCGCCGCGGCTCACATGAATGCACCGCAAGGCTAGACTCCTTCATAAAGTCTTTCTTACAATACTGGCAGGTATACTTCATTTTTTAACGTCTTGCCCACTTGCTTTTATGTAGGCGTCAATATCTTTCTTAGTATTAATTTTAGCCATTAGTTCTAGCTCATCGTCTTTAAGGTGTGGATATATTTCAGCTAGTTGTTTCTTAATACCTGTGGCACCAGGTTCTTTTTTCTTAGGAGCAATCCACTGATGTCGTTGTGTGCCCATACCTGGACTTACCGTAGTGGCACATAGCCATTGCAATTTTGGGTGACGGTTAATATTGAAAAAGTGTTTATTCAATCGTTCATTTGTTGATATAAGATAAAACTCTTGTAGGTCTCTACTACCTTGAACACTTGATCCATAGCGAATCATAAGAAAGTTACTAAACTTTTTACGTTCTTCGTCAGTTAAGCTGTTATAAAACTCTCGATCTTTACGATCAAATACAGCCATTTCGTTGTTGATACTAAGTTTATCCATTACCAGGCTAAGTTATAGTTTACTACTTCACAATTTCGACTAATGTCCTTGACAAAATATACACAGTCAGGACTATCTCCTTCACCAACAGGAACACATAGCAATTGTCCGTTCTTAAGTTTAGGAGCATACCACGACACTTCTTGATAGACATCAATGATTTCGATGTCAAGAAAACTTGGACGGAAACTTGATAACGGATTAAATTGGAATGCCTTGAATCCTCGATCATTAATACTAGTAAGAGGTAACACTTCAAGGTCGCCCAGGTCTGGTTCACCAATTAAGATTTGCCAATCTACAGGCATGCGAATTCTATGTTCACCAATGCGTAAGACTAATGCCGGTGCTGTAAAACTTTCTAAAAATATTAACGGAATATAATGATAGTCTGGATCTTTAGGATCGCTATTATCAAAAATAGCAAAACGCATGTCATCAACTTCTTCTGGAAGGTGATCTAAGTCAAATGGGGTGTTATCAAGTGTTAATATTCTCATAAGTTTATTATAACATATTTTCTAGTAGTTGCAACCTTTATTTCCATTCTAACTTTTCTTGTGTAAAAGGATAGTTGGCTTCTTTGTAGAATTGCTTGCGCTTGGTTAAATGACGTTTGGCAAACTTGCAAGTGCTAGTTACGTCCCAGATTTGGACGTGGTCTTTGTCTTCTGCCTTGCGTATTCCGCGACCAATTGACTGGATGACCCGGACAAAAGATTTACCAGGTTCAACAAGAACAAGATTAAAGATACGGGGTATATTAATACCAACAGCAGCAACACCGTAAGTAGCCACAATAATTTTTCCTGTGGCTTCTGCCACCAAGTCATATTCATCTTGTCTGTCCTTTGCTTTGGTTGCGCCGCTAACAAATACTGCTATATCACCTAATAAATCTACCAAAGCATGACCGGCGGCCACACGATCTACCAGGACAAGTGTATTGCCAGTGACGTTAACCTGTGCTATGAGTTGTGCTATTGTTTTAAGCCTGTCGGCATCTTCTAATAGAAACTTTAATTCACTTTGATAGTTGGTGAACTCTGCATGATCAACTAGTTGAACAATATTTACATGGCACTGTGCTAGCACTCCGCGGTCTTGTAACTCACTTGCTGATAGTTGGCTAATAACTGGACCAAGACTACACTTCAATGCTTGAAACTCAAATGGTTCTTTAGGAACTGTTCCTGTTAGTCCCCAACGCAAAGGTATCCGGGCCATTACACCGGTAAGCAGACTCTTGAGAGCATCAGCTTTGGCCATATGAACTTCGTCAACAATCACACACACAACATCTTCCAAGAACTCGCCAATTGTGCAATCACCTACGCCGGCCTTGGTATTCTTAAGCAAGACATTTAGGCTTTGCCAAGTGCAAATAGTATGCTGGCGACCCCACTCTTTTCGATCACCAAAGTAAACACCCACATCCTGTTCCATGTTAATGTAGTCTTTTTCTGTTTGTGTTACTAGACTCTTATTAGGAACAATAACGATACTACGCCCGTAGGGTGCAACAGCGTTTGATAATGCAGCTGTGATAACCGTCTTACCGGCGCCAGTGGCAATCTCTTGGATACATTGTGGATTCTTAAGGAAGTTATTAATAACATCGACTTGATAGTCACGCAACTCCATAGGTTGCCCTTCCATTGGATGTCCTTTGGGCCACGGGATATGGATAAATGCATTTTCCTCTACCGGCTCAAACTCAAAGTTAATCAAATAATCTCTTTGATCATCTAGCTCAATATCATAATTAAACTTTTCTAGAATAGGAATAATGTCTGGTAGCAGGTTTACGTAAGTGCTGCCACCCAGTTGAAAGTAACTGACCTTACCATCCCAACGACCTAGTCTGACCGCTGGCAAGTATCTAGCACCCGGAACGTCATACTTAAACGCATTAACCAAAGCTCGACGAGCGTCCAGCTCTAGACCTTCAATTTTAATGTTTACTTCATCTCGTATTATGATTGTTGCGGTTCTCATTGTAGTTATTATACATAATTTTATATGAATTTACAACCTCAATTTGAAATTTTTGATTTTTGATATTTTGGTGAACAATAATATGCCAACGAGGTTCATTGCTGTGATTAAACACGGTATGTCTTTGATTAACATCTAACCAAATAGCACGGCCAGGCGCAAATGGCACTGATCCTTTTTCTTCTATAACAAAATCACAATCAGTGGGTTGTGTTATAGCAATATTAATTGGATTTAACCCAGGGGATCCATTGTCACTATGAATACTTATATAGCCGCCAGGTTCTAAAAGCATGACTCGTATACGATGATACTGATCTCCAGGCCATTGTGTTTTGAAATACTCAACTGTTTTAGGCATTAGCTTTTCTGCTTCAGGGGTCCATTGATAAGAGCGATCATCGTTGTAATATTCGTCTTCTCTGGTGGCATCGTATGCCTTTCCGTGTATACAAAAACTTTTCCAACCTTGATGTTCATTGTATTCTTCTCGGTGCACCAACAACAAAGATTCTATGTTTTTGATCTCTGTTAAAATAATTTCATGAGGAACCAGCAAAGTCAACGGTAACCACGGTAGCCCAGACTGGGTGCTTATCCAATCTGAGTCAGCCAACGGATTATAGGCTGGCAATTGATATTGATAATCTTTATATTTTTTAATCATCAATTGACTTATTTTTTGTTTCATTTTAATTTTTCTTGAAACTTTTTATATTGTTCTGCTGTGGTATGCAATAGTGTCCACTTGTAATTTAATATATTTGAGCACCATATGTCATCGTATATATCAACTTCATTATTTAAAACCCAGTTGATTAAATTATCATTACAAAATTTAACAATTTTTGTTTCTTTGGCCAGTAGCCATTGAGTTTTAAAATCACCAACAACTGTATTATCAAATGTTGTGTTGACATGTTCAATAAATTTTTTTGGACTTTTTAACTTCAATCTTTCTAGTGGAGTTAAGTCAGGGTTGTCAAATTGATAGTGTGTAAGTTTATTTAGACTTATAAAGTTCCAAACAAACTCTCCATAGTTATCGCCGTTCCAATTGTGCCATAGTTCCTGACAAAATTTAATTTGTATACGGCTTATGTCCACAATTTGTATTTGGTCAGTTGCCGGATCTATAATATTTACCACCCAAGAAAGTCCAGAGCCCGGTGAAACTAATTTTTGTTTTTTAACTACAACAATAGGTTCGTTGTTAAAAATCCATAACTGATTTTCGGCTATATTTTTGTAATCTTGGAATTTGGTTAAATCTACTGTGTTGTTGTATTGAAACTGTTTTATTTCTCTAATAGAGTTATTCCAATTTACTATAGGACGCTTATTAGATAACTGACGAGCTATTAGCCCTTGTCCAAAATTAGTTACCTTATATTGAATTAATTGAACGGGGTCTGGTTTGACCCATAACGGAGTATAGTCATCGTGTAAATTTTGCTCACTTCTAATTGGTAATGGATGGGTAACTGTATCTATTAGAAAATCTTCGGCATCAAAATTTTCTATATCCATAAACCAACATTGGTCATTGAGATATAATCGATCAGACGGATGCCATATTAAATGTGCAATCAACCCGTTGTGTGGATAGGTATTGACCAAGTCACGAAATTTTGTCCAGTCTGTTATCAATGTTCCGCTGTTTACAAACAAGGCCCTGGTATGATTGTTATTTTTTGCCCAGGTATACCCATCGATCCAATTTTCGCAAATGAAAATTTCTTGATTAGTGCTTTCACCGTTTTTATCAAACTTAATAGTGCTCAGTGTTTGATTAACTAACGGTCCGTTTAATACTATGGTCGGCCACAACATTAAACTTTCACCCTTTTAGGAACTATGTTGTTCTGTAAACTTGCTTTAAACTGATCAAGTTGAGAAATTTGTCCTAACACGTTACATCCAAACATGTTTTCGATGGTCCAGTCTGACAAATTCCAATGCTTGCACCACAAATGTTTGTAGTTGGCCCACCAAATTTCAAATTGTTCACATTCAACATTTTCTAAGGTATCTACATCAACAAGAGCAATATGAATTTTTGGCCTTAATTTTAACCAAGGCTTAGCAAGTTGACACATTCTACTCATGTCGTTTGGTTCATTATTCTTCCAATACTGATAGGGACTTTTTCCTAATTCAGCCCACTGGACAAACATATCTCCTGCTTTTAATTTTGTTGTAGTTGACATCAACCACTCTGATTGCATGGGTCTTTCTACTAGACCAGATTTTTCTCTATAGTCAATACTTAAATATTTGTCAGGAAGTTTAAAATATCTTTCACAAAGATGTATGTGCTCGTGAAAATCTAACCAATCTCTACAACCATCATATCCTTGTTCATAAATTTTGTGTATTTGATTAAAATACTGTTGATCTTGAATCAAGCACTTGTTTTTATCTATGTCGACGTTTACTTTTTTAGCAAACTGAACTAGGTGCTCCACTAGGGTTTTATACCCAATGCTGGGCACGTAATATGGATTATCCCATGGATTAAACGGTATTTCTAAATGCGAAAGGTGTTTATAAATTTTTTGATAGATCTCACTTAACGAACTTTGATTAAAACTCAGATCAAAAGATTGCCCGTTCGAAAGAATTAGTTGCATGAGATTTATATTTATAGTATGGGTTTTTTTGATCAAAAAAAAACAGGCCCCTAAAGGCCTGTCGAAAGTGGGTAGTTTGCACTACCCAGGAGCTACCAAATACTTACCGGATCATCGACCCAGTTAGGAATTTTTCAATCTATCAACTTTGGTCCACTCGTCTTGGGTCATTGTAACTATAAACGATGCACCAAACCAAATATTAAGCGTTCTAGTTTCAAGTTCCATTTTAGCTATTCTTCATACAAGTTGTAGCGGCCAGGGCCTTCCAGTTTTCAGCCGATACTTTGGTCAAGTCCGCAATCTTTAAGGCCATACGCAGGCTTATTTCACGCAGGCGATTTTGATTAGTTTCCATGAAGCTGATCACTTCGTCGCCTTGCTCTGCTGTAAAATCGTAGTCGGCAAACAGTTCACCTTTTAAGTAAATCTGCTTGATACGCAAGAAACGATCACGTAGGGTGTTAAGGGTCAAGTCAATAAAG
>TBL_comb47_HYPODRAFT_10005471_pt1 | contig 14124 bp, 9 predicted proteins | sample TroBogypolimnion_40_FD_10682 | JGI IMG/M metagenome (IMG submission 10682)
CTGCCGCGGTCGGCGCCGCACCGGACGCCGGCGCGGAGGCGCTGGAACCCCGGTTCAGCCAGTTTACATCGAGCGCGAGCCATTTCGCGTCGTCCGCCGCCTTCAGCAACGAACGCTCCAGCACATTGCGCAGTTCGCGGACGTTGCCGGGAAAATCGTGCGCGGAAAGTTTCGCCAGGTCTTCCGGCGTCAGCAGCGGCTTGGCGCGGTCGTATTTTTGGGCGAGCTGGCCGAGCAGCCGTTCCGCCAGACCGGGAAGGTCGGTGCGCCGCTTGCGCAGCGGCGGCAGCTCCACGCTGAACACATCGAAGCGATACAGCAAATCCTCGCGGAAACGCCCGGCCTTCACTTCGTCTGCAAGATTTTTATTCGTCGCCGCCACGAAACGTCCGGTGAAAGGCTGCACCTCCGTGCTGCCGAGGGGACGGAATTCCCGCGCCTCCAGCAGGCGCAGCAATTTCCCCTGCAACGCCAGCGGCACTTCGCCGATTTCGTCGAGGAACAGCGTCCCGCAAGCCGCCGCCGCCACGAGGCCGCCGCGTTTCCGGTCCGCGCCGGTGAACGCGCCCCGTTCCGCGCCGAACAGTTCCGATTCGAACATCTCGCCCGGCAGCGCGGCGCAGTTGACGGCGATGAACGGCGCCTTGCCGCCGGGAAAACTCAACTGATGCAGCACGCGCGCCGCGAGGTCCTTGCCCGCGCCCGTCTCGCCCGTCAGCAACACCGTGCTCGCGGCGTGTTTCGCCGCCTGCCGCAATTGCGCCAGCACCTCGCGCATCGCCGGCGAGTCGCCGCAGATTTCTGTCGCGTCCGCCGGGGTTTCGCGCGTGGCAAGCCGCATTTTGGCGCGGTCCAAACACGCCGCCAGTGCATCGGCAGAAATCGGCTTTGTGAGATACTCGAACAATCCGTTGCGCGTCAGCGAAACGGCTTCACCCAAATCCGGCACGCCGGTGATCATCACGATCGGCGCGTCGGGATTGCGCCGGGCGGCCTGGTTGAAAAAGTCGTAGCCCTTGCCGTCCGGCAGATGATTATCGAGCAGGACGAGGTCGAAAGTCTTGGCGGCGACGATTTCCCGCGCCCGGGCAAGATTGTGCGCCAGTGTCACGTGACCTCCGGCCTCACGGACGACGTTCGCGGCCATCGTCGCGAACGCGACATCGTCGTCTATAATCAGACAGGAAAAGTTTTGTGCGGTTTTGCGGCTCACAATTTTGTGGCGGCAGTCTAGCGGAATCCGCGGTTACTTCAAGCTGCGGCTGACGGCGGCCAGCAATTCGGCGAGCGCGAACGGCTTGTTCAGCTCAATCACGCCTTCCAATTTTTCCGCACCGGCTTCGCCGCTGGATAAAATCACGGGCAGGCCGGGGCGCAGGTTGCGAATTTCGGCAATGGCCTGCTGACCGCTCATCACCGGCATCGAGGTGTCCGTGATCAACAAGCGCACTTCGTCCGCATTTTGTTTGAACAACGTGAGGGCTTCCGCGCCGTTGGTTGCCGTCAACACGCGATAACCAAAGGCTTGAAGCTCGGCGGCGACCAGGTCGCAGATGGCCTGCTCGTCGTCCGCGAGGAGCACCAGTTCGCCGTAGCCGCGCGGCAAATCGATTTCGGCCGGCTTGGCGGGCGCGGCCGAGGCTGCCTCGGCGCAGGGGATGAACACTTCAAAGGTGGTCCCCTGACCGACCGCGCTTTCCACCTTCATAAAGCCGCCGTGGCTTTTCAAGATGCGGACCACCGTGGCCAGCCCGATGCCCGTGCCTTTGCCTTCGCCCTTGGTCGTGAAGAACGGCTCGAAAATTTTCGCCTGCACCTCCGGCGGCATGCCCGTGCCGGTGTCGGAAACGGCCAGAGAAACGAACCTCCCGGTTTTGCCGCCAGGAATCTCCGCCGCCTCGGCCCCGGAGAGCTCCACGTTGTCAGCGACGAACGAAAGCTTGCCGCCGTCGGGCATCGCGTCGCGCGCATTCACGCAGAGGTTGAGCAACACCTGGTGCAGTTGCGTGGGATTGCCCTGCGCCGGCCAGAGGTCGCGCGGCAGAAAAGTATCGACGGCAATGTTTTTCGGAAAGGTTTCGCGCACCATTTTGTCCAGCTCCTTCACCAGCGCGCCGAGTTCCAGCCGCTCGAATTCGCCGCCGCGACCCCGAGCGAAGAGCAACACCTGCCGCACCATGTCCGCGCCGCGGTTCGCACTGGTCTCGATCATCGTCAGCATCTTCCGGTCTTCCGCGTCCCCGCTCTTGCGGCGGAGTAGTTGCGCGCCGAGCAGCACGGGTGAAAGCGCATTGTTCAAGTCATGGGCCATGCCGCCGGCGAGGGTGCCGATGGTGTTCATCCGCTGCGTGCGCAGAAACTGCTGTTCCAGGGATTTTTTCTCGGTGATGTCGCTGTTGATGAGCAGCAGTCCGCTGGGCCGGCCCGTGTCATCGCGGAGGAGCGTCCACCGGCTGTCCACGGTGATGATCTGGCCGGCACGCGTCTGCAATTGCAACTCGCCGTTCCACTCGCCCTCCTCCACCGCGGCGGTGCGGGCTTTTTCCGCGGCGGCGGGCGCGGGGGAAAAGATTTCCGCTGCCGAATCCGGTTTCAATTCGGACAATTTCCAGCCGTAAAGTTTTTCCGCGCTGGGATTGGCGTAAATGATTTTGCCGGTCAGGTCTTGCACCAGAATGGCGTCGTGCGCCTTGTCGATCAGCGCGGCCTGCTCGCGGATTTTGTCATCGGCGATTTTTTTTGCCGCCTCCATCTTGCGGCGCGTGAAGAACCAGTCTTGAAACTGGTAAAGCCACGAGCCGAACAGCGCGGCGGGAATCTGGACGGCGCTGACGACGAACCACGGAAACCAGATCCCGTGCGCAAAACCGGCCAGGGCCAGCGCGGGGGCCAGCGCCGCGCCTGCCAGCGCAACGCCCGTGGCCGGCATGGGCCGCAGCCAGATCAGGCCACCGCCAAAAATCAGCGCAACGGCGAGGAGTGGAAGATTTTCACGCCCCGGCGCCGCGCGTTGCAGCCCGTCGTTGCGGATGAGGTTGAGCATCTCGGTCGCGTGAACCTCCACGCCCGGCATGAAATAGTTTTTGTATTGCCACGAATGAAACGGGTTGCGGAACTCGTCCTTGCGCTCATTGAACAGCTCGACCTGCGGCCGCGCGCCGACGAACACGATTTTGTTGCGGAAAAAATCATCCGTCACGCCGCTGGCATCGAGCGCCTGACTGTAGCTGATATGCGGGATGGTCAGCGGCGGACCGTAGTAGCGCACCCATTTTTCGTTGGCTGCGGCCAACGCGTTGGAGCTTGTGGTCGCGGGCAGACGCAGCCAGTTGGCGACCGCCCAACTCAACGTGGTTTCTGAATCGGCACCGAACCCGGCGAGGCAGCGGCGAACGACGTTGTCATCGTCAATGCGCAGCGAGGCCAGCCCACGCGCGGCTGCTGCTTTGTCAAACGCCGGAAAAAATCGGTTCGACTTTATGCGTCTGCGCCCAGTTATGAGCATCATCGGGCTCGATGGTTGTCGCATTGAATTCCGCAGCGAGGACGACGTGACTATTCTCTGCAATGGCTTCGGCAAGCGCCTGATCCGCGGTCGGATTTGGCCCGGCGTTGCCAAAGACAATGTCGAACACCACCGCCTGCGCGCCGGCCGCAGTGAGACGATGGAGCAGCTTGGCATGCAGCTCCCGCGGCCAAGGTTGCGCGGGATTTTGATGCTCGTGTGAAAACGACGCCAGATCGAGATAGACGATGACGACCGGCGAATCGGCGGTTGCGGCCGGTTGGACGCCGGCGAGCGAATGCAGCGCATCGTAGCTGGCGCTGGCGAAATTATTTTTCAGCGCGAGGCCCAGCAGCGCCACGCCCGCCGCGAGGAGCAGCGCGGCGAGCAAGCGGGGCCGGGTTGCCTGCGGAAAAGCCATGTGCCGCTGAGCATATTGACGGAGCAAACCCATGGCGAGCGCGCAGTGTGTTTCAAAAACACCGCCCGCCGAAAGTTTGGCGGGCGGTGAAATCCTGCCTTAAAGATTATCAGGGCAGCGCCGGAGTCGCATTGACGCGGAAGAATTTCATCGGGCCGCCCGGCGTGACCACGAGGTTCGTCGCGAATCCCGGCCATTGATTCGTCGTCGTAACGACGGACCAATTGGACGACGTGAGCGTGTCCGAACTTTCCACCGTGAATTTCCATTGCGCGCCATAGCCGTTCCACTTCAGCTCCAGCGTGCCGGGCGTTGGACCGTTCGCGATGTTCAGCGTGACGTTCGGTTGCGCGAGCGTTGTGAGAAAAATACTCGTGGAGCTGCCGACGTTGCCCGCCGCGTCCGACGGCGTGATGCTCACCGTGTAACCGCTCGCTGCGAGCAGGCCGGACAACACCGTGTTCGTGTTCGCGCCGGACACGTCGAGCGTGACGACGTGATTCGATGTCGCGCCGAAGTGTGTGGCGACGAGGTGATAATTCACCACGCCAATATTATCGCCGGCGGGCGTCCAGTTCAGGTTGCAGTGGTCAAAAGAAATTCCGCTCGCGGTCATTTGCGCCACAGGCGTGGGTGGCACGGTGTCCGTTCCGTTCGGCAGGACAACAACTTTGAAAGTTGTGCTGCTGCCGAAGGTGTTGGCGTTGGTGGCATTCGCGGTGAACGTATTTGTGCCGACGAATTGCGGGCCTGGCTGCCATTGAACGACGACGTAATCCGCATTCGTATTCGCGCCGCTGACGTGCGTGAAGCTCATTCCCGCCGGACCGGTGAGCGTGCTGAAAGCGGCATTCGGCGTGCCGCTCACGCTGATGCTGGTAAGAAATGCGTTACCCTGAATTACGCTTGGAAACACCGTGGTCGCCGCCGGAGTGATCGCGGGGAGCGTCAGCACGTTCGTGTAGCCGATGTGCAGCGGCGAGACATTCCCCGCCGCGTCCACCGCAGCGATGGCACCCGGCGTGAATCCGTTCGCGATGTAGGAATGATTCGTGGTGCTGCCGAACAACGCCCAATGCCGCGAGCGTGAACCGGTGAGCACGTAAAAATTATATTTCACCACGCCGACATCGTCCGTCGCGCCGCTCCACGTGACCGTCACGCTGTTCGCGCTGCGGAAGACTTGCGCGAACGCAGTCGGCGCGGTGGGCGGCGTGATGTCGCCCACCGGCGGCGGAATCGGCGTGACGGTGATGGCGAATGTCTGCTCCGCTACGCCAGCCGAACTCGTCGCGCGGAAAAGCACTGAGTGCGTGCCAACCTGATTGGTTGTGGGCGTCCAGGTCATTTGTCCGTTCGTCGGATTAAAGTTCATGCCCGCCGGACCGCTGGCCAGTGACAGCACGGGTCGTGGATTGCCGAAGGCGATCACTTTGTAGCTGAAGGTCGAAAGCGCCTGCACCGTGCCGCCAAAAGGATATTGCGACGAAACAATCTGGGGCGCGTTGGTGCTGCCGGTGTCAAATTTTTCCGTGGTGGCGAGGCCGTTGTTGCCGTTCGCCAAGTTGTCGCCGCCCATGACGTAAATGAATCCGTCGTCGCCAAGCGCCGATGCAGGCTGACTGCGCATGAGCGAGAGGGAGGGGCCGTTGAACCACGAATCCGCCAGGGAATCGTAAACGTAAACCAGAGCGCTGCTAGCGCTGCCGATGAGGTAGATCAACTTATCCGCGCCCAGTTGCGCCACGCGGCCGACCTGCGTGCCGATGGGCGCGTCGGCCATCTGTGTCCAGGAATTCGCCGCGATGTCGTAGGAAAAAACCGAGAGCGTCTGCGTGGCGGTCGCCGTATCGGTGCCGCCAATCACGATAATGTGACCGTGGCCATCATAGCTGGCCGTTGCGCCGACGCGCCCAGCGGGCATGGGGGCGAGGATCGTCCAGGAATTTGAATTCGCGTCGTAGCGCTCGATGGCGCTCGCCACATTCGTCGTCCCTGCGCCACCGATGGAGTAGAGGCGATGCAAGTTGTCCTGCGCGAACGCGAAGTTTTGGACGGCAAAGTTTTTGTTCGCAATCGCCGCACCCGCGCCACCGCCGGTCGTGTAAACGTAGCCATTCACATTCGCCGTGGCCGCGTTCGGCTCGATGCCGCCGAAGACGATGACGCGGTTCGAAGCGTCAATTCCCGCGCCGACGCCGATCGTGGCCGCAGGCAAGCGCTGCGCGTCAGTGAAGAGGGTTGCGCCGGGCGCAAGGGTATTGACCACATCCTTGCCACCTTTCACGGGCAATCCGCCGAGGCAGAGCAACGTGCCGCTCTGATTCAAACCAACCGCGAGCCGCCGCGAGCCGGTGAGCACGGGAGCAACGGAGTTGGTTTGCGGGAAAGCCGGATTGATGACGTTGACAGTCGTGGTCGCGGCGAGGCTGGTGACGCCGTGCACATCCGTCGCGCTGAGGCGGATGGTGTGATAGCCGATGCTGGTGTAAGTGTGGGTGACCGGCGAACTGCTGGTCACGCTGATATGTTGCACATCGCTGCCGTCATCGTTCCAATCAATCGTGAAATCAAAAAAATCTGTCGCTAAATACGGGAACGAACTGAGACCCGTCAGTGTGAATGTAGTTGGCACGTTCATCACTGGATTGGGAGAGCCACTGATGCTGACCACGGGTTTGGTCTCCGTCGCGACCGTGAAGGTGCCGATCGTCCCGGCGGGCATGAAATTTCCATTCGTATCGCTGACCGTGTTCGGCTCGATGGCAACCGAGTAAACGCCGTTGTTGGTGCCGTTCCAGGGCAGGCTGGCGTTCGTGACGTAGAAATTCGCGGCGAGTTTGATGGCGTTCGCAGTCGAGAGCAACTGATACGGCGGCACGATGGAGTAGGGATAGAGCGTCGCGATCTGGTTAAAACCATTCGGCCCGGTCACACGGACGCAGTTCGTCGTGATGCTCGAACCCAGCACGGCGGTGTCGTCGGAAAATGTGATCTGAAAAAACTGCACACTGTATTGCAGGTTCGTGATGTTGCTCGCCGCGAGTAGTGCAACGGGTGGATTTGTGTCTGCGCCCGAATTCGGGGTCAGTAAAAACGCGCCGGGCTGGCCGTTGTGAAAACCGTTGCCGATAATTTGGCCGGCGTCATTCACGCCGCGCGCCTCGGCGAGCACCCAGCCGGAGTTGACCGGGATGAGTTGATTCAAGTCGCGCACTGCGCCGCCAACCGGCCAGAGGACAGCGTGCAAATCACGGTTCACAATCTCCGCCGTGCCGACGGCGTTGCCGGAACTGTCGAGCGCAAACGCCGTGGACGTATAACCGCCGAGCGTGCCGAGATCGGTCATGCCCGCGCCGTCATTGAACAGAAACGCGTGCGTGTCGCCGCTGACGAAATCCGCCGTGCCGACAACCTGGTTTGAGTTGTTGATCGCGTAAGCCCAGCTTCCGTCGCCACCCAGCGTGCCGAGGTCTTCGAGCGTGCCGTTCGTGGTGGAACGAAAGGCACGGTTGAAAGCATTTGAACTGGTGCCAATACCGACCACGACACCGAAATCATTCACGCCGTAAGCCGCCGAGGATGCCGGCAACGCGGCATTTGCGATCAGGCCGAAATTGGAAAATATATTTGGTGATGTGAACAGAAATGCGCTGTCGTTGCCATTCGTGTTGGAGGAAAAACCAGCGACCTTGCCGGCGTTGTTGATGTGTTGCGGAAAAACATTTCCGCCATCGCCGAGTCCACCGATATCTGTGAGCGCGCCGCCGCTAAAAATAAATCCATGCTCTGCGCCATTGGTATCCGTCGAGTAGCCGGTGACCTGGCCGGCGTTGTTGATGCCGAGCGCGCGATTGTCCGTGCCGCCGAATGAACCGAGGTCAACCAATCCCGCGCCCGGCGTGTAGCGCCACGCGCGCGCCATGTTCGTGCCGCTGGCCGAATAGCCGGCGACCTGGCCGCTCGCGTTGATGCCGGTGGCAAAACTGGCGTTTGTGCCAAACGAGCCAAGCTCGGTGATGGCGTAGGTTTGCGCCGAGGCCGCCATTGTGCCGACGATGGCGATGCACCCGACGAGAAAGGAGGAGGGAAAAATGGTTTTCATGGCGATTTTTTTGGAGCTGATTACGGTTACGGCGGGCTGGAACTTAAAGGAACTATCGGTGGCGGGCAGGTTGACCGCCCGCCACCGATTTGCGAGCGGAGGAACTTAGTTGCCGGCGAAAACAACCGCGCCGAACGCATCGGTCACGGTCACGCCCGCCAGGCCGCCCCCGAGGGTGACGAACACGTGCTCCGAGCAAGCGCCCACGCCGCCGGTGATGACGATGGCATTGCTGGTCCAGGGATAGAGCGTGCCGCCCGTCCCCACAACATTGACGTAAAGCACGGAGCCGTCCGGAACATTCAGCGCACTCACATTCAGATTCACCGTCATGTCCAGCAGGGTCGGATAATACGGATCAATGCGGAAGTCGCCGCTGCAAGCCGGCAGGCTGCCGTTGACCGGGCCGGCCGCGGTGAACGTAATGGGACCAACGGTGATCGGCGTCGGCGCGGGCGCGGGCGCGGGCGCGGGGGTCGGAGTGGTGGTCTTGCCGCCGCCGCCCGTGCTGAGCCCGCCTTTGCTCGTGCCGGGAATCGGATCCGTGGCGCCTTGTTTGGCCTGGCTGGCTTGCGGGGCAAGGAAGCCGCACACGACGGCGACCGCGACGACTGCAATGATGTTTGATTTGAGTTTCATAGTATTTTTTGAGTTGATGTTTTTTTGTTTTGCGTGACTCGTTGTCCTGTGAATTTCACGGGCGGTTCACGCGTTGACTCCCTTTAGCAGCGGTGATGCCAACTGATTTGAACTTGTTAAAACCATCGATTTATCGAGCAAATTAGCATCATTTCTGTTTTTTAAAAAACCGCCGCAGCGCATTGTGTTACGGAATCGGAATCCAGCGGACCGCCCTGTTCCGGTTACGGAGCAATCCGGGCAAGCAATTTGAATTGACCGCGGTTGAAACAAATCAGCCGGTGCTTCCAATCAGCCGCGTCGCAAGTGTCGCCTGTTTGATTTTCCTTCATGGTTTTCCTCCAGATCGTGGCTTTACCAGCGCTTGAGTCCTACGGCCTGAATGTGTTTGAATGGCCCAAGTTGTGAGGTGATGACTTTCCTTCTTTTTCGAGGCTGGGAGATGGGCTAACAGAGCTTCAAACTCATTGGCCAGCACGGCTTGAAGCACGATTTTCTGGGCCCCGAGATCCGCGGCACCGGGTCGCAGGCTCAGTTTGAGCTACGCATCTCCGCCGTGCGCCTGGGTCTGTAAGTTGGTGATGCCGCGGGGATTTCCCGGCGCCGATTACCTCTGGCTTCTGAATTCCGGATTCAGTATTTTTTCCGGCATGGAAAATCCCGACCAACTCCGTGAACTGTTCCGCATGCAAAAATCCCTCAACGAACGCATCGGCGTGAAAACCGACGGCATGAGCGAGGAGGAAAAAACCAAGTGGCTGCTCAACTACACCCGCGCCATGCAGCAGGAGATGGCCGAGCTGACCGACAGCGTGCCGTGGAAATGGTGGGCCAAGTATCAGAAGTTCGACGAGCAGAACGCCCGCGTCGAGGTCGTGGACCTGTTTCATTTTCTCATCAGCATGGCGCAGGTGCTAGGGATGAGCGCGGACGACGTGTTCGCCGCCTACGTCAAAAAGAACGCGGTGAACTTCCAGCGCCAGGACAGCGGCTATGTCAAGAAAGACCACGACGACTCCAAACACATTTGAGTTAGCTTGTGGAAAAACCAAAAATTGATTTAACCAGCAGTGAGTCCGGAGCCAAAGTTGATTTTTGGGCCAGCCGCATCTTTACCTTCATCTTTGGGATTCCTTTTGCCGCGTCGGGATTATTCGTTATCTGGATGACGCAGGAAAAGTTTCAGCAGGGAAAAATCTGGGAGGCTTTGCCGGGTTGTCTGTTTGGTTTGGTGTTTGTAACGGTTGGTTCCGGAATGATGTATGCCGCAATTACGGCGGCTCGCAGAAAAAAGGCCGCTGCGGAAAAATGGCAGGCACAAACTGATGGCGGCAAAAAGGCCTGGCTCGCGCGTCCGGACTGGGCGGCGGGAAGAATCAAATCTTCGGCCGACGCACAGACGAAGATCATGGCCATCATGGCGCTGGCCTTTTGCGGCATGGGTGGACTGATTGCGTTTCACTTCCTGCCGAAAGAATTGCACGACGGAAATTATAAAGCACTGCTCGCTTTGATTTTTCCGGCGATCGGCCTTGGGCTTTTGATCGCCGTCGTTCGCGGTGTTTTGGCCCGCCGTCGTTTTGGCGACTGCTATTTCGAAATGGCCGCAGTCCCGGGCGCGCTCGGCGGCGCGCTGGATGGGTTGATCCAGACCGGGGCGCGGCTGCGGCTGGAACACGGTCTGCATCTCAAATTGTCCTGTATCCGCCGCACCGTTTCCGGTTCCGGCGACAATCGCAGCACGCAGGAAAGCATCCTCTGGCAGGATGAGAAAATTTTCAAAAGCGAAGCCGAATTGCCCGAATCCGAACCCGGTCGCAGCGGCATCCCGATTCATTTTAAAATTCCCGCGAACCAGCCGGAATGTTTCGCGCATGGCAGCGAGGCAATCCTCTGGCGGTTGGAAGCGAAAGCCAAAATGTCCGGCCCGGATTTCTCCGCGAGCTTCGAGGTGCCGGTGTTCAAGGTCGCCGGAACTGCGGTTGCTGAAGCGGACGAACCGGATCCGACCGCCGCGCTGCAAATGCCCATCGAAGACATCCGGCGCGATGAACATTCCAAAATCCAGGTGACCGACGGCCCGGGCGGAAGCGAGTTTTATTTTCCCGCCGCGCGGAACCTAGGCATGGCGTTCATGCTGACTTTTATTTTGGGCATCTGGAGCGGGTTTCTTTGGCTGATGATTGCCAGGGGCGCGCCGATTTTGTTTCCAGTCGTTTTCGGCCTGTTTGAAATCCTGATTTTCTGGGGCTGCCTCATGACCTGGATCAAATCCAGTCGCGTGACCGTGAACAGTTTCGGCGTGACGCTGCAAACGCGCTGGATTATCTTCAGCCGCACGCGGCGGTTTGAAGCCGGCGACATTTCCCGGTTCAACGTCGTCGTCGGCGTGACCAGCGGCAACACGGCTTATCAAAGCATCAAACTGGTCACGCGCGCGAGCGAGGACGATTTCGCCTCCCGCAAAGCCCGCTTTCAACAAACCGGCGAACGGCCGCCGCTGAAGTTCAGCGTCGGCGATCCCTCCGGCGCCACATTGGCCAGCGGCATCGCCAGCAAGCCCGAAGCCGACTGGCTCATGCGCGAAATGACCCGCGCGCTCGGAAGGAAATTTTAATTTCTCGGCAACTTCAAAAAACCCATTACGATTCATCCCATGGCTGTCACCAAAAAACCCGTCCCGCCGCGCTGGCGCAAGGAAGTCCAGAGTATTCTCATCACCGACCAGCAGCTCGCCCGCCGCATCAAAGTCCTGGCGCGCGAAATTGAAAAAGATTTTCGCGGGCACGAAATGGTCGTGGTCTCGCTCCTGAGCGGCACGGTCATGTTCCTCGCGGATTTGATCCGGTATCTGAACCTGCCGCTGCGCCTTGATTTCATGGGGGTTTCCAGCTATGGCGCGGGGACGGAATCCGGCGAGCTGGTGTTCACCAAGGAACTGCGGATTGACGTGCGGGGCCGCGACGTGCTGCTGGTGGACGACATTCTCGACACGGGCAGGACATTGAGCCGCGTGATTCCCAAGCTCAAGGCCCTCAAGCCGCGCCGCATCAAAACCTGCGTGCTGCTTAACAAGGCCGCCCGCCGCGTGGAAGACATCCAGGCCGATTATGTTGGGTTCGAGATTCCGGATCACTTTGTCATCGGATACGGGCTTGATTTTGCCGAGCGTTACCGCAACCTCCCGTTCGTCGGCGTGCTCCACCCGCACATTTACAAGGAAGTTTCCCAGCACGTCTGCAAAAAATAAATGGAACTCAAACTGATCAGCTTGTTCGGCTGGCTCACGATGCTCGCCGTGGCGTGGGCGATCTCCTACAACCGGAAAAACTTCCCATGGCGCACGGTCCTCTGGGGCATCGGCCTGCAATTCGCCTTTGCGCTGCTGATCTTGAAAACGCCGTGGGGCGCGAAGGTGTTTGAATTCGCCGGGAAGGTCGTTCAAAAGCTGATCCAGTTTTCCACGGACGGAACCCAGTTTGTGTTCGGCCCGCTGGCGAGCCGGGAATCGCTGGGCCAGGCGTTCGGGGCGGAACACAGTCTGGTCTTCGCCATTCTCGTCACGGGCACGGTCGTCATCGTGTCCGCGCTGTCCGCGCTGTTTTATCATTGGGGCATTTTGCAGCGCGTCGTTCACGTGGTCGCGTGGGTGATGCGCAAGGCGATGGGGACCAGCGGCAGCGAAACGCTTTCCGCCGCCGCGAACATTTTCATGGGCCAGACCGAGGCGCCGCTGGTCATCCGCCCTTACGTCCCGCGCATGACGAAGAGCGAACTCATGACCATCATGGTATGCGGCATGGCACATATCGCGGGCGGGGTCGCCGCGGTCTATGCAGCGATGGGCATGGCGGCGGGCTATCAAAACACCGCCGGCCATCTGCTCACCGCGTCCGTGTTGAACTGTCCCGCCGCCTTGCTCGTCGCCAAAATCATGCTGCCGGAAACCGAGGTCAGCGAAACCGCCGCCACTTCGCCCGCCACCGTGCCGCGCACGACGGCCAATTCCATCGACGCGATCTGCCGCGGGGCAGGGGACGGTTTTCAGCTCGCGTTGAACATCATCGCCATGCTGATCGCGTTCATCGCCATCATCGCGCTGGCGAATTACGTGGTCGGCTTTCCGCAGACGCATCTGGGCGTGAAACATCCGGTGACGCTCCAGATGTTCTTCGGCTGGATCAATGCGCCGTTCGCTTTTCTGATGGGCATCCCGGCGCAGGATTGCGTGAGCATCGGGCAAATCCTTGGCGAACGCATCGTGCTGAACGAATTCGTCGGCTATCTCGATCTGACCAACAACGCCAAGACGCTCGCGCTCGACCCGCGCAGTTTCACGATCGCGACCTATGCGCTGTGCGGCTTCGCGAATTTTTCCAGCATCGCGATCCAGGTCGGCGGCATCGGGTCGCTTGCGCCGGAGCGCCGCAGCGAAATGGCCAAGCTCGGTTTTCGCGCGATGGTCGGCGGTTTGCTTGCGGCCTACATGACCGCGTGTCTGGCGGGATTGTTGTTGTGAATTTATGCCGCTGCATTTGCCCCAGATCTCTCGCCGCGAATTCCTGAAACGCGCCGCGCTGGCCGGCGCTGCCGCCGCATTCGCGCCGTCCGCCTCCGCCGGGCTCTTCGGCAAGTCGCGCGACAAAAACACATTCTTCCTTTTGTCCGACACCCATATCGCTGGCGACCCGGCCCAGACGTATCTCAACGTCAACATGGCCGATCATCTTGCGGCGGTGGCGCGCGAAGTCGCCGGCTGGCCCGTCAAGCCCGCCGGGGTCATCGTCAATGGCGATCTCGCCTACCTGACCGGCCAGCCGGAGGATTACGCCCAGTTCGCCAAATCCATGGCCCCCATCCGGGCCCTCGCTCCGATTCATCTGAACTTGGGCAACCATGACGAGCGCGGTCATTTTTGGCGGGCGTTTCCAGCGGACAACGCGCAGGCAAAATCGGTTCCGCAGAAACAGCTCGCCGTTTTTCAATCCTCCCGCGCCAACTGGTTTTTGCTCGATTCGCTCCAGATTTCCGGCAAGACCGTGGGCGAAGTCGGGGCCGCGCAGCTTGGCTGGCTCGCGAGGGAACTGGACGCACGGCCGCACAAACCCGCGCTGGTGGTGGTGCATCACAACCCGCAGTTTCCGAAACCCACGACGGGTCTGGTTGATTCAGACGCCTTGCTGGCGGTGCTGGCAACGCGTCCGCAGGCGAAGGCGCTGGTTTTCGGTCACACGCACGACTGGAAAACCTGGCAGCATGAAAGCGGCGTTCACCTGGTCAACCTCCCGCCCACCTGCTACCCCTTCAAAGCAGGCCGTCCCGTTGGCTGGGTGCGCTGCACGCTCGCACCCGATGGCGCGGAGTTTGAATTGCGCTGTCTGGACGCGCAGCATCCGGAGCATGCGCAGGTGAAAAAACTTTCCTGGCGGGCGGGCTGAAACCGTTGGTGGGGAG
>TBL_comb47_HYPODRAFT_10005472_pt1 | contig 14123 bp, 17 predicted proteins | sample TroBogypolimnion_40_FD_10682 | JGI IMG/M metagenome (IMG submission 10682)
GGCTGCAAAAACTCGCGCGCGTCGCGGGCGTGGATGAGGCCGGGCGCGGGCCGCTCGCCGGGCCGGTCGTCGCCGCCGCCGCCATTCTGCCGTCACGCTGGGCAGAATCGGGTTTGCCCGCCGAACTCACCGGCCTCAACGATTCCAAGCAGCTCACCCAAGCGCAGCGCGAAAAGTTTTTCACCTTTCTCACCACCTGCGCGGAAATCGAATTTGCCATCGCCCTGGTGGACGCGGGCGTGATTGACGAGATCAACATCCTGCAGGCGACGCATCGCGCCATGAACGACGCGCTGGCGCAATTGAATCCGCAGCACGCACTCGTGGACGGCCGACCGGTCAAGACGATGCGCGTGCCGCAGACGGCGATCGTGAAGGGTGATGCGCGCAGTTATTCCATCGCCGCCGCGAGCGTGCTGGCCAAGGTCACGCGCGACCGGCTGATGCTGGAGTATCACGCACAGTTCCCCGCCTACGGTTTCGACGCGCACAAAGGTTACGGCACGGCGAAGCATCTGGCGGCGATTGAGAAACATGGCGCGTGTCCGATCCACCGCAGAAGTTTCGCGCCGATGAAGCCAAAGGCTGTTGAATTGTTTAATCGTTAAATTGAGATTGGCAACGCACTAATTTAACAATTCAACGATGTGACAATTCAACACGTCAAAAATGAATCTGCTTGAAAAACTAAAGGCAAAGTTTACCGGCAAGGCGAAGCCGGAGCATCTGCGGCGTGGTGAACTGGGCGAACGGGCGGCGAAAAAATATTTGCAGCAGGCCGGCCTGAAATTTCTCGCAGCGAATTTCCGCTCCGCACGCGGCGAGATTGACTTGGTTTTCCGCGAAGGTGACTGCCTCGTCTTCGTCGAAGTCAAAGCGCGCTCGTCCGAGGAATGGACGCGGCCGGCGGCGGCGGTGGATGCGCGCAAGCGGCGGTTGCTGTCGCAGACGGCGCTGGATTATCTGAAGCTGCTGAAGAACCCGCCGGTGAAAATCCGTTTCGACATCGTGGAGGTTTTGCTGGCGGAAGGCGAAGTGCGGGAAATCCGGCATCTGCCGAACTCGTTCCCGATGGCGAAACCGTATCGCTACGGCTGATTTGCGCGCGTGACATTGTCGCGGGTGCTTTGTCTAATCCCCAGTGAATGCACTCATGAACGAGCCGGTTGAACGTGAAAGCGTGGCGGGCGCCCCCCCCGTTGGCGGGCTGGCGTCGGGATTTGCCGCGATTTACGACGAACACAGCCGCGCCATTTTTTACCTGGCCCTGCGCTATCTCGGCGATCCGGAAAAAGCGCAGGACGCGACGCATGACGTTTTTCTCAAAGCCTTCCGCAAGCTGGACCAATTTCGCGGCGACGCCTCCGTCCGCACCTGGCTTTACCGCATCGCCATCAACCATTGCCAGAATCTCTGCCAGTCCTGGCACAACCGGAACGTCCATTCCAACGCGGACGATTCGGTCTGGGAGAACTCCGCCGCCAAGACCGACTCACCCTTGCGCGTGCTGGAAACCAAGGAGCTCGGTCAGCGCATCCAGAAAGCGCTCGACGCCGTTTCGGATGAATACCGGCTGCTCCTGCTGCTCGTCGCGGACGAGGAATTGAGTTATGAGGAAATCGCCACGCTCGTCGGCCAGACCGCCGATGCCGTGCGCGGGAAACTGCATCGCGCCCGCAAGGCATTCGCGGCGCATTTTGAAAAAACCGTTTAAGGAGATTGTCATGAAACAACACACCAAGCTGACGCAGAAACCGGAATCGGTCGTGGAGCAGCATTCGCAGCCGCAGGCGGCCATGGAATTTGGGAGTTCCGACGAATTGCTGCGGTTCGACGCCGCCCAAACCACCCTCCCGCCGGAAATCGCGGAGCGGCTTAAACGCGCCGCCGGCAATCTCGCGCCGCCGCCGCGAATCGGCTGGCTGAAACGATTTTTCGGAGGAACAAAATAATGAACAATCCCATCAAAAACCTGCTCGCGCTGCCCAAGGGAATGCTGCTGTTTCTTGGCATCTACGCCCTTAGCTTTCCAGTGATTTGGCTGGAAACTCACTTCACTGGTCGCTCTCTGCTTTGGGAATGGCTCGGCCTTTCGCCCGCGTTGGTCTGGAAAGGCCAGGTCTGGCGGGCCGCGAGCTACGCGCTGCTGGCGGGCGGCATTCTGGGCTGGGCGATCAACCTGTTCTGGTTCGCCACGCTCATCAGCCTGCTGCGGAATGACTGGTCGTCGGTGAGTTTTTGGATTTATTGTCTCGTCGGCGCGGTCGGCGGCGCGCTGCCGGTCATTTTGATCCGGCCGCACAGCGAAATGTTGGTGGTCGGCACCGGGGCCATCATTTTCGCACTGCTCGTCGCCTGGGACCGGTTTTACCGCCGAGAACGCATCCTCATGCTCGGCATCGGCGAAGTCTCCGTGCGGCAGGCCGCCATTTTCGTTGCGATTCTCAACGCCGTCATCTGCTATTTCTCGTGCGGCGGCTGGCTGTTCACGCTCTCGCTCATGTGCGGCGGTGTGGCGGGCTGGCTTTGGCTCGTCATCGGGCAGAAGCGCGTGATGAACCGTGGCAGCAAGGTCGTTGAATCCGAACGCGTCGCGCGGCTGGAATTATGAATCTTGAAATTCCAAAATCACGTTCGTATGACGAAGCGCTCTCAATTGCGCCGGGAAATCTTGGACTGCGGCGGGAAGCGCAGCGCCACGCCGCTTTTGTCCGAGCGAAAGGTTTCGCCAGTTTGAACAATTCCCGTCCGCCCGAAGACGGTGGCGCCGCTGCGCTCCGCCACCGCAGTCCAAAATCGCGTTCGGCGATTGCGCGTGAACGCGCCGTGGTCGCGCGCGCCGCGCTGGTGGACTGCCAGCTTTGCGCGCATCATTGCGGCGTGAACCGGCTGGCGGGTGAAACCGGGCTGTGCCACGCCGGTGCTGACGCGCGGTTTTTTCTGGCGCAGACGGAAGTGACCGATGAATTGGAATTGATTCCCACCTTCGCCGTCGCGTTGAGCGGCTGCGATTTGCGCTGTGACTTTTGCATCACCGGTGCGGAAAGCTGGAACCCGCGCGCCGGGCAGGATTTCAGCGCACCGGAAATGGCGACGAAGGCAAAGGCGGCAATCGCGAGCGGCGCGAAGACCGTGATGATTCTCGGCGGCGAACCGACGATTCATCTGCCCGCCGCGCTGGAATTTGTTTCGCACCTGCCGGACGACGCGAAGCTGGTCTGGAAAACCAACGCGCACGGCGCGGCGCAGGCGCGCGCGCTGCTCGACGGCATGTTCGATGTGTGGCTGGCAGATTACAAATTCGGCAACGACGATTGCGCGCAACGGCTGGCGAAAGTTTCCGATTATACCCGCGTCGTGCGCGAAAACCTGCTGTGGGCGCATGAACACAGCGAATTGATTGTCCGGCACCTGCTGATGCCGGGACACTTGGATTGCTGCTGGCGGCCGGTGGCGGATTGGCTGGTGCAAAACCTGCCGGGCGTCAAAGTCAATCTGCGTTCCGGCTTCTGGCCGGCGTGGAAATCATCGCGGCATGCGGAACTGCGCGGAACAGTTTCCGACGACGAAAGCCGCCGCGCGTGGCAGATTGCCGAAGACCTTGGATTGAATTTGATTCCATGAAGAAGACAAAAAACGAATTAAGCGCGGAACTTTTGATTTTGCCAGATGGCCGGATTCTGGTTCAAAATCTCACACAGCCCATGGCCGAGATTTTGCGCAAGTTGAATCCGCACGAAAAAGCGATCGCACCGCGCGCGTTTCCGCGTCACGCATCACGCATCACGCATCACGAACTATGAATTTTCACACCGAAATCGAGACGCTCATCCGCGCGCGGTATCCAATCCTCTACATCATCACCAACGAGGAGATGCGCGTGCAGAACCTCATCGTCGAGATCGCGGCCAAGCGGCAGAAAAAAGTGTTCGAGTGGACCTTCAGCAACGGCATCGTGCCCGCCGGCGCGTCCATCCAGTCAAAGAACACGCGCAATGCCTCGACCAAAGACCCGCTGGCCGCGCTGGACCAGGTCATCGAACAGGTCGAGCCGGCGATTTTTCTGTTCAAGGATTTCCATCCGTTTCTGACGAAAAATAATTTTGCCATCATCCGCAAGTTGAAGGACATCGCTCTGCATTTGAAGAACAGCTTCAAGACCATCATCCTCATCTCGCCGGTGATGGAAATCCCGGCGGAACTGGACAAGGAAGTCACCGTCATCAATTTCCCCCAGCCGACGAAGGAGGATCTGGGCGTGATGCTCGACAAAATCATCGCCGAGGTCAGTGCCCACAAACAAATCCAGATTGATCTGGATGCGGAAGGCCGCGACCGGCTGTTGCAGGCGGCGCTGGGGCTGACGCTCGGCGAGGCGGAAAATGTCTTTGCCAAAATCATCGTTCAGGAACAGCGGCTGAGCGGCGACCACGTGAATGAAGTCTTTGCCGAGAAACAGCAGATCATCCGCAAGAGCGGGCTCCTGGAGTATTACGCGGCGGAAGAGGATTTCTCCAACGTCGGCGGCCTGAGCGTGCTGAAGGAATGGCTGACCAAGCGCGCCATCGCCTTCACCGACGAGGCGCGGGCGTTTGGACTGCCCGCGCCGAAAGGCATCCTGCTGCTCGGCGTGCAGGGCTGCGGCAAAAGTTTGTGCGCCAAGGCGGTGTCACGGCGCTGGCAGCTGCCGCTGCTGCGGTTCGACATGGGCCGCATGTTCGGCAGCCTCGTCGGCTCGTCGGAAGAAAATGTGCGGCGCGCGATTGCCGTCGCGGAATCGGTCGCCCCGGCGGTGCTGTGGGTGGACGAAATCGACAAGGCGTTCGTCGGTTCGCAGAGTTCCGGCGCGACCGACGGCGGCACGACGGCGCGGGTGTTCGGCACGTTCCTGACCTGGCTCTCGGAAAAAAAGGTGCCGGTGTTCGTGGTGACCACGGCCAATGACGTTTCCCAACTGCCGCCGGAACTGCTGCGCAAAGGTCGCCTCGACGAAATCTTTTACGTGGATTTGCCGAGCGAAGCGGAGCGCGCGGAGATTTTCAAGATCCATCTGGACAAGCGCGGCCGTGACCCGGAGCAATTCGATCTGCCGTCCCTCGTGGCAGGCAGCCACGATTACAGCGGCGCGGAAATCGAGGAATCCATCATCAGCGCCCTCTACGACGCGTTTTACGAAAAGAAGGAACTGGAAACGGCGCACGTCCTGGCTGCGCTCGCCCAGACCGTGCCGCTGGCCAAGACGATGGCGGAAAAAATCAGTTCGCAGCGCAACTGGGCCGCGGGCCGCGCCCGCAACGCCAGCGTGCCGAACGATGTGCAGAACCCGCCACCGGAGCGGCGGATGGAGTTGTGACGCCTCATGAATTCGATCTGGGACAACCTATATGATCGGGCGAAGGACCGGCGCTACGGCTCCCTGTTTTTCTTCAGCCTGTTTGGATTCTTCGGCCTGTGCCTGGTGGGCGTGCTCATTTTTAAAATTCTTGGCGGGATGGATTTGGGCTCGTTCGATTTGCAGGCCCATTTTCTGGAACTGGTGCCGGGAATTGTGATCGTCATTGCGGCGCTGGCCTGGCGGGGCTTCCGCCGGGCGCGGGCGCAACACGGAAAAAGATTCCAGCGCGAAGAATTATCGCGTGACGAAATCCGCAAAGCCCGGTCAAAACTGGTGAACCGAACCAAAATATGAGCTGCGTTTGCATTTTAACACCCGTCGTCATCGCGGCCTGGCCGGCGTTCAGCGCGGCGGTGGCGGCGGCGGCAACGTCGCTGGGCTACACCATTATCGAGGAGGGCATCCAGCAGCATCAGGAAAGCAGCGTCAGCCGGACCGGCGAACGCGCCGTCCAGCTGGAAATCGAGCAGAGCGAAATTGTCACGAACCAGCTCGGCCGCGACCAGCGCATCAAGGTCACGCGCGGCGGCGTGACGGTGACGTTCGCGCGGGACGCCCGCGGGAAGGCATCAATCTGCGTGACCGGGCCGGGCCATTCGGACGAGGAACTGCGGATCATGGGCGAGGAATTGAGCCAGCGCGTGGTGCAAAAATACGTCCACCGCCGGCTGCTCGACGAGATGCAGGCGCGCGGCTTCAACGTGGTGGAGGAGGAAGTGGACGAAAACAACGCCATCCGACTGAAGGTGCGGCACTGGGACGGGTGACGAATCAGTCGCAATCATTTATGCAAACTGCCATCCAGCTCCTGCCCTACGACGAATTTAGTCGCCTGCGGCTCCAATCATTTTGCTCCAACGACGATCATGCTCGTGAGCGCATCGTCGAGAAAAGCCAGGGTCATTACATTAGTGAAAATTTTCACGGGATGATTTTTTTACGGCTGTCGCAGCGTCCCGATGAATTGGTTGGGATTGTCATTGACCCCGATGATAGCAAGTGGGATCCCGACATTTGGGATCCTGATAATTGGCAATCGAGTTGTTGGGCGCCGGATATCGCCCCGGCAATCATGTCCGCCATCGGCTTGGGGCTGGAGGCGGGACTGACCTTGGAGGAAACGACATCACGGTTCGGCACGCCGCCGCACTGGCGGTCAAGAGATGATCGAAATGCCATCTTTCACACGGGCGGAGATTCGCCCTACGAGGTTCATTGCCACTTTAATCCCGCCGACAGCATGAAACTCATTCGAGTGCTTGTTCATAGGCTCGACATTAAATTACCCGATGAAGAATGATGGGAACAAGCCAGTCAGTGCGACCCCAATAATTATTATTTTATGCCCCAACGCGAATTTGACATCACGATCGCACCCGACGGGAGCGTGGAAATCCACGTCAAGGGTTACAAGGGCAAGAGCTGCCTGGAGGCGATGAAAATATTCGAGCAGGTCGTCGGCGAGCTGAAATCGCAGCGCGAGACCAGCGAGTTTTACGAGCCGGACGAACAGGTGCGGTTCAACATCGAGCAGCGGCACTGAAGCTTCCGTCTGACTTTCACACGTGGCCAGACCCGACATCGAAGAGGAACCTTCGGAATACTACCCGCCCCGGGCGCGGTGGTATGGTCGCGTGTTTTCCCCGTGGTTCAAATTGCAGCGCGTGCTGCACCTTGAACGAATCCACCTGCCGGCCGGATTCACGTTTCAACAACTCATCCTGAGCCTGCTTTTGCCGGGCTATGCCTTTTTCGCGAACGGACGGCTCACGCTGGGCTGGTCGTTCATGGTCGTGTATTTTTTTTCAGCGGCGCTCTTCATCGTGGCGCTGGGCTATCAACTGGGCAGCCTCGGCTATGGCCTGATGATCTCCGCGCACGCCTCAAGCATCATTTTCCTGGAAGGCCACTGGCTGCGCGCCCAATGCGAGTTCGGCCTGCGGCTGGTGCTTGCCCTCCTCACGCTGCTGGCGGTCTGGCTGATGGTATATGCGCCGCTCACCCGCCTGGCGGAGGCGCATCTCATCATGCCACTGCGCATGCGCGGCAACGTGGTGATCGTCCAGCGCCTGACCCCGCCCAGCCAGATCCGGCGCGGCGACTGGATCATGTATTCGTTTCCGGAGCATTACGTGGGCGACGCGCATCGCGAAGGCGGCGCGGCGTGGCTGCGGGCCGGTTACAGTTGGGGACCCGTGCTGGCGGCGGCGGGCGACCGCGTGGTATTTTCAACCAACACTTTTTCCGTCAACGGCGTCGTCCAGCCCCTGCTGCCGCACATGCCGAACAGCGGCGAACTGGTCGTGCCGGAAAACCATTGGTTTGTCTGGCCGGAACTTGCTATAACCGGCCACGGCAATTTCGGCGAGGCCAACCTCGCCGCTGTGATGTTGCAAATGGCGTCGGTTTCCGAGGTGGAGTTCGTCGGCAAGCCGTTCCGGCGTTGGTTCGGAAGGAAACAACATTTATATGAGCCGGTTCATCAATCTTGAGTTGGGCGGTGAATCCGAAGACCAGCCGCGGCAATCGCCGCGGGAGCTGGTCAAGGACGAGGCGTTTTATCTTGCCTCGGCGCGTGCCGCGTTCGAGACCGGCAACTTCGAGCAGGGCCTGCGGTTCTATTCAAAAGTTTTGGAATTCAATCCCAAAAACGCCGCGGCGTGGACCGGCCAGGTGCGCATGCTGGTCGAGCTCGGCGAATTCCGCGAAGCAAAATTGTGGGCCGACAAGGCGCTTGAGCGGTTTCCGAACGAACCCGATCTGCTCGCCGCCAAAGCCGTCGCGCTCGGACGCACCGGCGATTTGCAGGGCGCACTGGCCTTCTCGGACGCCTCCATTGAGGAGCGCGGCGACACGCCCTACGTCTGGCTCGCGCGCGGCGACGTGATGCTGGCGCGCAAGGAGCAGCGCGCCGATTATTGCTTTGAGAAGGCGCTCCTGCTGGCGCCCAAGGACTGGTTCACGCTATGGCTCGCGGCGAGGATCCGGGTTTACTACAAGCAATTCGTGCTCGCACTGAAACTGCTGCAGCAGGCCGTGGAATGGAACGCGGGCCATTTTCTACTGTGGCTGGAACTCGGCCAATGCCAGCGGGCACTGGGCCTGATCAGCGCGGCGGAAAATTCCTTCACCCAGGCGTATCAGTTGAACCCTGAATGCCATGCCGCCAGCCTCGCCTCCGCGCAGCTTTCCCATACCGGATTCTGGCCGCGCACACGCGACTGGTGCCGAAAAATATTAAAACAATGAGCACGCCCAGCCTGGACCGCCTTCTGTCTTCCGTGAATGAGTTCGACGCCTCGGACCTGCATCTGGTCGTGGGCGTGCCGCCCGCCTACCGCGTCAACGGCGAGATCATCATCGCCGACGAAGACGCCCTGACCGAGGAAGACATCACGGAAATGGCGAACAGCCTGCTCAACGACCTGCAAAAGAAAAAATTCGAGCAGGAGTGGGAGCTGTGCATTTCGCTCCTGCACAGCGTGGCCGGCCGGGTGCGGATGACGTTTTACCGGCGCAACGGCAATCCGGAAATGAGTCTGCGTTTTTGCGGCGACCGCGTCGCCACCCGGGAAGAATTGGGGTTGCCGCCCCATCTGGACGATCTGGCCCGCAAACCCAACGGCCTGGTGCTGATCACCGGGCCCACCGGCGCGGGCAAAACCACGACGCTCAATTATCTGGTGGACCTGATCAACAGCGAGCGCCGCTGCAAAATTGTCACGATCGAAGATCCCATCGAATTCGTCCATCAAAACAAGCGCGCCATCGTCGTGCAGCAGGAGGTGCTGACCGATGTGCGTTCGTTCAACCGCGCCCTGATCCACGTGCTGCGCCAGGATCCGGATGTGATTGTCGTGGGCGAGATGCGCGATCATGAGGCGATTTCCACGGCCATGACGGCGGCGGAAACCGGCCATCTCGTCCTAGCCACGATGCATTCGCCCAATGCCTCACATGCATTGGAACGCATCATCGGCGTCTTTGAAGGCAGCGCGCAACGACAGATCGTGCTGCAACTGGCGAACGCGTTGCAGGGGATTATTTCGCAGGAGTTGTTGCCGGCGGCCGACCGGACGCGCCGGATCCTTGCCTACGAATTGCTGGTGGCCAACGGCGCGGTGCGCAACATGATCCGGGAAAACCAGCTTCACCAGTTGGAAAACACCATGCAGACGGGCCGCAAGGACGGAATGGTGCTGATGGACAACTCGCTCTACGACCTGTATTGCAAATGCCTGATCACCTACGACACCGCCGTCAGCCGGGCCAAACATCCCGACCGGATCCGGCGGAACGCTTGAGGCGAACTCAGCGCGCCAGTTGCAGCGCGATCTCTTTTTCCAGCTCGTGCGAGAGGTCCACGTCGCTGACGCCCATGGTGGAGCGCGTCTGCACCGTGACTTGGGTGATGGTCGGATCCACTGACTGAACGCTGATCCAGACATTTTTCTCGTTCACCTTGCCCTGCACCGAGCGCACGGTGTTGGTGGTGTCGTGCGGGATATATTCCTGAATCATCACGCCATTGGCCTGGATGACCGCCACGGACGCCGCATAGACCTGATCCACGGAACGCTGGTAACGGCCTTCCACCTTGTCCTTGGACCAGGTGATCGCCGGCGAGTGGGTGCCGCTGACGGTGCTGACGCATCCAGTAACGACGATGACGATGCCTGCAAACGCCGCAAAAATTATCTTTTTCATATGGACATACTCCAATCAAAAATGCCGCCCGCGTCAAGCACGATTCCTGTTTTGGCGGGCCACCACCGGCACGGGTTAGTGCCCGATCAGACCGTGAGTCCGCAACATTTCCACAAGCAAGGAGTTGAATGCCGCCGGCTGCTCCAGCATGAGAAAATGGCTGGCCCCTTCCATCACCCGGTATTCCGTCTGCGACGAAAGTGAGCGGACGTAGTTTTCGTAGTCAGCATTCCACCAGGGGCTGCGGGCGTTGAGGACGAGGACGGGGGTGTTCACTTTCGGCAAAATCCAATCGGGTTGATCCGGCGACACCATCGCCAGCATTCCGCCGAGCAGGACGTGTTGCAGAGTCTTGAGCATTTCGGAGGTGACCTGTCCGCACAATTGCTCAGCTCCCGGAAACGGGAACAAGGTGCGGATGAATCCGGCGGCGTGTTCGCGATAATGCGGCGTGGCGAACGGCCCCACGAGCGCACGCCCTTCTGCGGGCGTGCCGGGCAGCCGGCACAACAGTCCATCCACCGACACCAGCGCGGTGACTTTTTCCGGTGCCTGATGATAAACGCGGCAGACGACCGCCCCGCCCATGCTGTGGCCGATGAGCGCGGCTATTTCCACCTTGGCATCGCGCATGACCGCCAGCACCGCCTCGGCAAATAAGTCCATCGTGTAATTCGTCTGCGGTTTGTCGCTCTGGCCGTGGCCGGGAAGATCAATGAACACAAGCCGCGCGTGGGCCGCCAGGGCCGCGACCTGCTCGCGCCAGAAACCCAGATGACACGCCCAGCCATGCACGAAGACGAGGGTGTGCTTTCCCTGACCAACCGTGACATAATGGATCCGGTTCCCGCCGACGGAAACAAAATGCGATTGGGCGTCCGGCACGCCGGCGAACGAGAGGTCATTCATGACAAGAGTTTGTTTTTGGTTGAAACAAGCCGCGCGATGCTATGCCGGCGCACCGGCCCCGGCAAACAGTTAGTTGTCGCCCGTCAAAAATGCATTCCCACCGACACGATGACCGCCTGGCTGTTGAAGCCGTATTTGCCGTCGGCGGACTGGCCGGCATATTGTCCCGGCGTCGAGGACGGCGTGCTGCCGGTGACCGTGTGCGTCGGGCCGTAACCGAACTGGTAAGCGACATCAAAATCAAAGGTCCTTCCCTGGTGCCCGGCGCCCAGGCTGAAGAAGTTCCGGTCCAAGTCCGCGGCCAGCGGCGTGTAATACTTGTTCGGCACCGAGTTCTCGTTGAAAACGTAGCCGCCGCTCACATGCCAGCCGTGATCGAAATACCGCGTCACGCCGAACTCATACATCCAACTATCCTGCCAGCCCAGCTTCACCGGGACGTTTTGTATCATCGGGTAATTCACCGGCGGCTGAGACTGTTCGATGGTGGTCGTGCCAAAGCTCTTCCAGCCCGTGTAGTTCGCATCCACTTCCAGATTCCACTTCGGCGTGGGCCGGTAGGAAGCCCCGACGACGGCGGTCAGGGGAAAGTTAAACTCGGCCGCCGCCTCTCGATGCGCGCGATCGTGGTAAGGATGTGGTTGCAGTTTGAAATCCGTGTTGCCCTGGAAATTCATGTTAGCCGAGCTACGGAACGTGGCCCCGAACGAAATTTTTTCGATCGGCTGCCAGAGGAGGCCCACATTGTAACCGGCGCTCCAGCCAGCGCCGCTGAAGTTGAAAAAGTTGGTCTTCGGTGTCGCGGACGAGAGCAGACCCTGATACATGCTGAGCTTCGCGTAATTCACCATCAGGCCGCCGCCAAGGGAAAGACTTGGCAGGATCTTGAACGCCACCACCGGATTGATGGTGATGTATTTCAGCGAACCGCTGATGGCCACCGAACGGAAGCCCGTGTCCTGCGGCCAGCTCATGTTGCCGCCGTAGGGCGCATACACGCCCAGCCCAAAACTGAACGGCGAATCCTTGGTCCGGTAAGTGTAGAAGAACTGGGGAATCGCCGCGAAATTATCCGAGCTGTGATAGGTGTGACCATGATTGGGGGCGCTGTCCGGCGGCGTGTAGCTCGGTTGGAAATAAACGCCATAGACGCCGCCGCGGAAATTACTATTCGTGAGCTGCGCGATGCCCGCCGGATTGTAATAGATGGCCGACGCATTGTCCGCCGTGGCCACAAACGCCTCGCCGCGCGCCGTGGCGAAGGCGTCCTGATCGGGCAGACCGAAACCGTTCGCGGAAACTTTCAGCGCCGAAACTCCCCAGACCAAAACCGCCAGCAGCCCCGACATCTTGAGCTGGTTCGGCAGTTCAAACATCGAAGCAAATCTCAAGGTTGAGTCTGGGTGCTTCACTTGGGACGGTAGCTTACCTATCGCCGGACAGCGAGCCAGCAAATATCCCGCCGGATGCCATGCTATTTCCTCTTTTTGGAAACGAGGATTCTCCCAATCCAAAGCCCATGGCCTGACGAAAGCGCAGCGCACCGAGATTTGGCGTAGGGTTGCGAGTAGAGACAACTCGGGCTCCGATCATGACAATATTTTATTGGTTGCATGGCATCTTATCTTGCTGTTTTCAGGGCCTAGATTGTCCCACCCGCCGCGAGCGGACGGCCCGAACAGGCTGAGAGTTAGGATTATCCACGTGAGCAACGCCGACAGAAATGAGTCTTTTTTACAAAAGTCTGCTTTACTTTTTTCTGAAACCAGCCAATTTACCGCGGTGAAAATGTTTTTTAAGTTCACGTTGCTGGTTGTCTTTTACGGCATTATCGTTTTTCCGGCGCGTGCGAATTACTCGTCGCTCTACGTCTTCGGCGACGCCCTTTCCAGCACGGCCGATGGAACCACCCCGCCTGATTACTACGTGGGTCGCGATTCCAATGGCCGGGTCTGGGTGGAGGTGCTGGCGCAGCGTCAGGGGCTAGTTTATGACGCCAGCAAGAATAATTCCTACTACGATCACACCAGCGCCATTTTGGTGAATGATCTCAAAACCTTCTCGCCGCCGCCGAATCCGGCCAATGCCCTGTTTGTCGTCTGGGTCTGCAACGCCGACACTTTTCATGCCGTTACGAATAAAGACTCAAACGGATGGTCTGATTCCATCAAAAAGTCGCAAACAAATCATTTGCAGATCATCACCAGCCTGTATGCCAAGGGTGTCCGCAATCTGGTTCTGCCCAACGCCGTGGATATTTCCAAGATTCCCGCCTACAACCGAAGCACTTTGACGAATACGATGCGCAATGGCTGCATCGCCTACAATCTGGCGTTTTCCAACACGATCAATCAGGCGCGAGTCTTGTGTCCCGGTCTTAAAATCATCGCCCCGGACTTTTTCACCCTGCTGAATAACGTGCTGACCAATGCCGCCAGTTATGGCCTGACCAACGCCCTCGCCAACGGCTACAGCATCGACGCGTCGAGTGCGTTTAATTACGGCTATCCGCACGCCACCACCAACGGCTTCGGCACCAATTTCGTTTATTGGGACTACATGAATCCGACCGCGAAGTTTCATGCGGTGATTGCCGACGTGGCCCAGCAGCTCATCTCGCCGGCGCAAATCAGCCAGGTCACTTTGCTCGCCGCCATCAATCAGTTGGACCTGACGAACGTGCCGGTCGGCTTGAATGGAATCGTGGAGGGCATCACGGTCACAAATCAAACAACACCGCCCTGGTCGGTGGTGCAAAATTTCACCAGCACCAGTCCGGCGCAATCCCTGCTGGTTGTTGCACCACAATTTCCGGCTTTCCCGACCAATTCCGGCGGCGGCGGCGGGTCCATCAATCCCGGCGATCCCGGCACGGGCACCGGATCAAATGTTGTGACACCTTCGCAGGCGCAATTTTACCGGCTGCGTTTCCCCTACGCCTGGAACTGGCCGTGAGGCGTCGTTTGTAAAGAATCTTTTCCGAAAATCCGCCGACTTGAAGCCGGCGGATTTTTTTGTGAGATTATGGCAGCGAATTACACTGCTGAAACGGCGGCCGGCATCGTCTTCCCCAACGTTTCATAACCCCAGCGCAGCATCCGCTCCGTCGTTT
>TBL_comb47_HYPODRAFT_10005473_pt1 | contig 14122 bp, 9 predicted proteins | sample TroBogypolimnion_40_FD_10682 | JGI IMG/M metagenome (IMG submission 10682)
GGTATTTTTAATTTTGTAAATAAGAGTGTTAATTTAGCAGTAAAAAGTATTCGTTAGTTCAATCTTTAAGAAAGGTTGAACCAATTCGAAGCAATAAAGAACAACGATTTTGGCTATATCTTTTCGCTTCGTGAAAAGATATAATTAACGAGTATATTTTCCGACTTTTGTAAATGAATCAACAATAAAAATAATAAATATTCCTAAAAAAGAGTAAAGTATAACTTCTTCTGTGATATTATTGGTCTTTTCATCTTGCTGTTCTTCTAAAAGGTGAATCATATAATTTAATTTTTCTATTAATATGCTATCACTTGGTTTAGCTATAGACGATGTAGTTGGATGAATTGAAGGATGTGAAAGATGTGACATGTTATGTGAAGGTGTATGTTGCATATGATTAGATTGTAACTGGTTGGAATACATAGGGGTTGAATTTTTTTTATACATTTCTTCATAATCAGGGATAAACCGTTTATAATAATCTTCATTTTCTTCGGAATCGTTTATTGACCCGATAAATGAACTGTAGTTATTTTTTTGTAGATTACTACTCACGCTATTATTTAAACTATGTTGAATACTAGAAGAAGAATCTTTTGCTTTAGTATTTTCTACACCTGATGAAACTGGTGGAGATAACGGACTAAAATCAACAAGATCATTTCTTTGTTCTGGTAAATTATGTATTGTCTGTAAAACAGACATGACTTTATTAGAAGTAACATCTTCTTTGGATGGATATTGTTTTTGAGTTCTATTATTAGATGCTCTTTTTCTTCTAATATGATCTTCATCATTTATTTGATTTGGTCCATCGTCAAATGGTGCCGCATACATTGCTAAAGACATTCTTAATAAAAAATAAGATAATAATTTAATCCACTCAACCTTTTATAAATTATAAATATATTTGTTTATTTATATGTTGAAATTATTGTATAAAATTAAGAAGAATTCATATATCGTGAATATTGTTAGTGCGATTATTTTAATATTCTTTTTAATAAAACCCCAAAATTTGAAATACTTTTTTGAAAGTATTTTAGGAAGGATTTTGTTTTTATTATTTATTACTACAATTACATATTGTAATTCATTATTAGGTATTTTATTTATTGTTGTTTTAATTGGGTTATATAATTCTAAAGTATTTGAAGGGATGACTAATGCTTCCGATTCAAATAAAAAAGTTATAACACCTACTACACAATCAGTTAAACCGTCAAATATATTATCGACAACGCCTAAATCATCAGTACCAATATCTGAAAAAAAGGCAACACATGCACCGATACATACACCAGTAAAAGAACCAACACCGTTAGTCACAGCATCTAAAAAAATACCACCATTACCACTAAAAATGTCATTAAAACCACAAGTACAGGCATCAAAAACAAAACCAGTGGAAGGATTTCAAGATCGTGCAAGAATGTTATCATCTGAAGATAATATTCGTTCAAAAAATTCAAATAATTTAACAAATTTTGATAAATCATATTTTAAATCTAATCATATAAGTCCAAGTTATTCTGGAATGGAAAATTTTCAAAGTTCTCCTGCATCTTTTTAGATAATTTACAAATAAATATTTAAATTGGTATATTATATGGTAAAGAAAAGTAAAGGTAAAGGTAATGTTTCTAATAATAATCCATTATTTCCACATCCTCCTGTAGTGCAACATCATTCCAACGTATCCTTTTTTTCAAATCCATTACAATATTTACACGATCATATATTATATTTAAATAGTAGTAAATTTTTTGCAGGTATTGTAATGATAATGTTGAATGTAGGGTCTAAATTTATTTCAATACAATTTAGTAAATCAACCGAAGAATATTTAAAGTATACATTAAGTCGTCAATTGTTAATATTTGCTATGGCTTGGATGGGTACTCGTGATATTTATACAGCTTTAGGTTTAACTGCCATATTTGTTATTTTATCAGACCATTTATTTAATGAAGAAAGTTCATTTTGTATAGTTCCACTTAAACATAGAATATTAGATAAATTAGCAGATCAAAACGGAGATGGTGTTATTTCAGATACAGAAATAAATTCGGCAATCGCCGTATTAGAAAAGGCAAAGAAATCTAAACAATTACAAGCCCAAAAAGACGCCTATATGAAATTTCATTCATACGATACAACAACATCAACATCATAGAGTTACATATTGATGTTCTACAATATTACAATATTACAATATTACAATATTTATTTAACAAATTATGATTATTAAATAAAATATGGAGAGAATACGATCTCGGAATATTATTTGATTTTGACAAATATAAAAAACAAAGTTGTTTGGTTCTGCTTTTTTAAAAAGTGGAAGTATATATGAGTTCTAAATATCCGATATATAAAAATCCAACATATTGTCCAATTATTAATAATGGAAATCAGTGCTATATGATTTCAGGATTACAATTTTTATGGGCTATTCCTGGTTTAAGTGATCTTATTTCAAAAAATAAATTAGGTATTACAAAAATTAAAGAGTATAGATTACCTCATGCCGGTGATATATTATGCAAAGCCGACGAAATAAAAAATAAATCTTTATTACTTGCTTTATATTATATATTTAATGGAATTTCAAACAATAGAAATTTTAATGGTTTTAATGGTTTTAAAACTAATCCACAACCAATATCAATTGATACCGAACTACCTCAAAATGTAAAAACCGATAAGTCTAATACCATATATGATTTACTAATAGAAAATTCCAATCTTATAAAGGGAGCTCAGGAAGATACGTTGGATTTTATCAATTTAATGATAAAAGCATTAGAATGTAATAAAAAACAAAATTATATAAAAATTTTTTTACATACTATTGAATATACATCTAATGTAGAAGTTATATGTAAGGATAATAGTACATCTAATATTGTACAACCTCAAACATCATATATATTAGTATTAACAAATACACATAGATATGATGCTTCTATACAAAAAAGTTTATTCGATAATATACAAGAAGAAACTTTTGAAAATTATAGTAAAGACCCATCTAATAAAACTAATGGTATATTAAATCAAATATATACAGACGAATGTTTAAATGGTTGGTCATCACGTAAAAATAATATTAAAATAGGTCAACTTAACAAAAGTATAATAATTAATATATCCAATAGATTAAATAGTAATATTTATACAAACCCTTCAATAATAATTGATAATATTTTGTTTAATATTAAATGTTGTATTGTTTTTAGAGGAAATCACGAAACAGGTAAAGGAGGTGGTCATTATATTTTTTATTATTATAATGAATATGGTGTAATAGAAGGAGGGATTAACGATGCTTCGCAAATTGTAATAAATGGAGATAATTATAATACTATACAAGATGAAATAAGTAGTAACGGTATATTCTTTTTATACACTAAAGATATAAATACAACATCGATTTCAATTAAGAATTATATTGATATTAATAATTTAATAATAAAACAAAACCAAGAAATTTTAACTCATATAGTTGCGTTATATCCTGATTATAAAAAAAAAGAAAGTGAAATCGAAGAGAATGAAAGATATCAACGAGAAAAAGAAAGGGAAAAAAAAGAACAAGAAAAGGAGAAAAAAGAACAAGAAAGGGAACAAGAAAAAAAAGAACAAGAAGAAAAGATTCAGCGAGAAAGGAAACTGCGTGAAAAGGAAAAAGAATTACAACCATCGTCGCGAACACAAAATTTGAGTAAAAAAGAAGATATATTAAACACAGTAACAGATAAAACAATAGAAACAAATAATAATAGTATAATTAATCTCTTTTTAAACCCATCGTATAATGCTATAAATAATCTTACATTAAATGGTATGAGAAATTTAAAAAACGTTGAAATGGAATCAAATCATAATTTTATTCAATTTATGTTTCCAATAGATACAGTTTCTCAAAATTATTCCGGAGAAAATGGAATAAAAGAACCCATAGTAACAAGTGATATCATTAATTTTTTTAACAATAATAAATTTGCAAAAAAAGAATTGTTTGAAAATTTTAAAAGAATATTGATTTTTTGGGATATTAATATAATTGCTGAACCGGAAAATGATTTAAATACTAATAAAATAAGATATACATTTGGTACAAATAATCAAAATTATGGTAAAAAGGTAATTTTATTTACAACAAAAACAGATCACAATTATCTTCGAATATCCAGAGTGATAAGAAGCTTGCATTTACTTGGGTTGGATAATTATGCTGTAAGTTTTAAAAATTTTATGATTGTTCAGCCAAGATTTCCAGACGTCGCAAAAAAATATTGGGAAAATGCGAGTATCTCTCCGTTATCACAACAATCTATTCAATTTCAAAGAACGGGGAAACTTATGGTTTCTCCAATTCCAAAATCTATTGAAGAAACTAAACCTGTAGAAGTTGTTAAAAAAACTACTGATATTTATCCGAAATCGTTAACCATTTTAATAAATACAAGAATAAGAGGTTACAATAAAATAAAATATGAGCCTAATATGTCTGTACCTAATATTAGTAGCACTACAGTATATTTTGATCCTCTAATAAAACTGAATAATTCGATTGCGTCAAATATTCCAAAAGAACAAGATCCTAAAGAATTATATACTCAATTTTTTGAACCTAGTGCATTTAATAGTTTATTAGCAAGATCGAATACACTTATGAGACAAAAAAAAGATTTAGAAACTGCAACAAAAGAAGGAATTGTTAATAATAATATAAAAGTCACATTAAATCAATTATTTAAACCAAATAGTATATTTTATATAAAAGATAAACCATATACAATATTATCGCATGATTGGAATTTTGGCGATTGGAAAATCGATACTAAAAATATTGAGAAAAATTTTGAAACAACTCCGTATGGGTTTGGAATAAATTATTCAATAATGAATAACAAAACAGAAGATGAGACAACAGCAAATACTCAACTTAAAGAATTTCAAACAGTTTATCCATCCTTTGTATTACAGGGGAAAGAAGAAGGATTATATTCAAAATTTAAAGAAACTCCTAGTATTTCAAAAACATTAATATCTCCTTTATCCAATTTAATTAATACTATAAGTGTAACAACAAATCCACAAATAAAGGAAAATCTTCCATCGTCTGGTAGACTATTAATAGGTTCACAATTAGTATTTGACGATTCAATTAATATTGATCCTAATACACCAAATATTCAAAGTGATCCGATATCATTATCAATACTAAATTCCATAACTAGAGATTATTCAAAAGAAATAGGTGAAAATCCTATATTAAAAAAATCGTATAAGAATTTTATATCTGCGTCTGATAATTATATAAATGCGTCAAATTATTATAACCAATGTATAGGTATAACAGATATTACGTCAAATGTATCTTCGACAAATAAATCATCTTCTGTTTTTAATATAAAAAATGAATATAATTTAACAATAAATAAATTATATCGAGAAATAAAAGCAACGTCGGTGACAACCGCATCAACATTATATGATAATAATTCGGAATATAGAATAAATATTACTTCTATTATAAATAGTGTATTTTCATTAATAGAAAAATATTTGAATGCGTGTAAATTAACATTTATAGCACTTCATAATAAATTTGAAAAGAAAAAAAAATATATGGAATCCTTTGTTTCGTTTTATAAAAAATTATATATTAATCAAGTGGATATTTTAAATAAGTTGTCAAAAGATTCAAACATTAATATAGGCGATAAATTTAAAATGGAAATAAAAACTGAATTATTATTCTTTGATTATACTTGTTATGATCATATATTAAATTATAAAAAATATAAAGAAAATTTTAGTGAAGATAAATTAAATAAATTAAATTCTGAATTTGATAAAGCTATTTCTTATTTTTCAAGTAAAAAATACAATATGAAAGACGTGTTTATTACCTTTTACGATAATCCGTTATTATTAATGATTGAAAAATATCAATATGATATTTATTATTATGAAATATTGCTAGAAAATGAGAGGATTGAATTAAGTATTTGGGAAATTTTGTCAAAATCCACCACAATATTTTTCAATAATAATATAAAAAATTTAACTATAGAAAATATACAAATTACTGAAGAACTTAGTAGTAAATATCTTACTACATATCAAAACCCAGCCGATAGAAAGCTTTTTTTAAATAAATTAAAAGATGAACGTGGTAAAATTAATTCTAGTCGAAAAATTGGATATGGTATAGATAATATATTAAATAAATTCAGTAAAGATACTCCCTATTTAAAACAAAAAAGGGATTATTTTGAAATTGTCAACTTTAAAATAAAATCATATGATTTGATAACTTTATATGCTAGAACATCCGTAATTGATTATTCTAGACAAATATCTTTAATTAATGTAAAAAAAAATATTAATTATATTAATACTCAAAAATATGAAAGTTTCAAAATATATTATAATAATATTATAGATTTAAAACAAAATAGAATTAAAAGTGCATATCAATCAAATACCGAATTACTTAAATTATTACCTACAACTATTTCCATATTTTGGATAAATAAAGAAGAGTTTTTTGATAAAAATAATAATACATATAACCAAAATGAATTAAATATTACCTCGAATATTAATGAAAATAAACTTTATACATTTCAATTAAGTAAAATTAACGAGTCTTTTAAAATGTCCATAAATTTATTAATGCCAAATATATCAAGTCATGGAATTTTTCAAACTTGTACTAATATTGAAATTGAAACAGAAAATAATGATATATATATTCCATTAACCAATAAAGAATCCATAATTACAAATTGTAATAGTTTTATTGATCAACAAAAAACATTTGATTTTATTTCATTATCACGAATATTATTTAATGATTTTAAAATTAATAATTATTTTAATATAAATTCCTCACAAGATGATATAGATAAATATGATAGTCATATTAATGAATGGATTGTTTCTTATTTTGGATCGAAAGACGAAAATAACTTATTAACAACCATTTCAAATATATTAAACTGTCAAATAGGTTATTCCAATAAAATTACATTAAATCGTTATGCTAGAATTAACAAAGAAGATGAAGTTATATATAATACAAATATAAATATTGATTCTAATACGTTTAGTGTTGATAGATTACGATTCGCAATTTTTGAAAATATAACAGATTCTGAAATAGAAGAATACATAAATAAGTTAAAAAATTTAATTGATGATACGAATAATAAAAAAAAATCATCCTATATTCAAAAAGGTAAATACCTAAATTTTATATTTATGATTCAACCTGAAAAAATAAGTCAAACCATAATTAATGGTAATGATATTAATGACATAATATTGTTATTTAAATCTCGTGATAATTTTATACAAAATATTAGCGAAGTTAAACAAAAAATTTTAGGTAATTATTATGTTGGTGATGATGCCATTTGTATTAAAATTTTAGAAAGAGTATTTAAGATAAAATTTATAATACTCAATAACAATACTATTAATCATACATATTTAAATGGAAAAATATTTAGTAGCAATAGTAATCCAGATGATAAATTTTATTTATATAATTCCAATTCTAATATAAAAGAAATATCTACAAATAATTCTTATAAATGTAATGATATAACATATAATAATATTAATTTAATACCTAATCAGTATATCAAAACTGATTTTCCATTTACTTTGGAAAGTAATTTTAATTGTGTTTTTTTATTAAAGACTGCGTACGATTATGAACAATATGATGTTATTTTTAATAATACTGATCGTAAATATATATACAAAATACAAGAATTATCCGAATATATGTACTATTTAATGTTTTATTCGATATTATGGAGAGATAAATTTTTAAATGTTGAAAAATCCTGGAAAGAAAACTCGTATAACGTGTTTTTAAAAGATAAACTTAAATATTATTATAGTATATATTCAAAAAATATTAAAGATTCTCATACCAATACGATCGACTCTGAAACATTTTGTAACGAAGTTAAGAGTAATATGCATATGCGTGGTGGTACCAGAGAAGATAAATCAATAATTAAATCGTATCAAAATCCTTATCAAAATCCTTATCAAAATCCTTATCAAAATCCTTATCAAAATCCTTATCAAAATCCTTATCCACCGATACATCCACAATCACAATCACATATACCATATACACAAAATAGAACCAATAATATTTTTTTCGGAAACAAAGAATCGAAATTAAGTTATTATATTATTATTGATTTGGAATTATATCCTGGAAAAGAAGGTATTCCTATGGGGCAAAAAGTGGTTCTTAAATGTCAGACTCAATACGAAAAGGTTAGACAATCGTGGGCAAAATTATTCGGATTAAATTATAGTCCATTAGAATTAAGTATTACTGGTATGGGGTCTCCGTCAACTATAAGTGTTAAAAAGAAGGAAGAACCGCACAGAGATAAAGATTATGATAAATACAAAGACCATAACAAATACAAAGATCGTAAAGATAAAGATAGTAAAGATAAAGATAGTAAAGATAAAGATAGTAAAGATAAAAAAAAACATAATGGAGGAACCACTAGAAAAATACATTACTATCATTCATCACAGAAACCAACAAGACGACTAATTAATTAATATTTTATTGGATATAATATAAAGACTTCGTTATATCTTATATAATGAAGTCAATTTCTGATAACGATATTGAAAATAACGTAAATACAAATTTATTACAATTAGTACCTATAAATGAACCAATATGTGGTAGGATTATATATATTTTTATTTTAAGTTCTTTTAGTATTGGCGTTACGTTAATAGTTTCAATTTTATTAGTAACAAAACTTAATAAAAGTTAATCGTTTGTAAAGATAAAAATGTTATATATTCGTCGCTTTATTAATGCTTTGGTTAATATTACAATTTTGAAAATATTATTTATAAAACAATATTTTCTTCAATAAATTTATATTTAAATACTTTATATTCTTATTGATAACGATTAATTTTAGATATCTATACTTACTGTATTTTTATCTGATTTTTGTCTGCGTTTAGAACGCTTTGGCATGTTACCATCCATTTGCATATCTTTCAATTCTGAAAGACTTATAGTACTATTATCATTTGTATTATTGTGATTTGGTCCTTGTCCTTGTTGCTGTTGATGTTGTTGAGGTTCTTGAATATTTATAGTTTTGGTTTTTAATCTAGACAATAAATCGGAAATATCCGAAGGACCTTGCATCTCCTTGCGTTTACTTTGACCCAGATCATTATCATTTGAAGATCCGAAATTTTCACGAATATTAATTCCATCGTCGTTTTGTCGTCCGTTGGAAAAAGCTCCACTAGTTCTTGAATTATAATTATTATTTCCACCTCTATCAGAAGGAGGTGACATTCTTTGAGTTGCTATAGGTGGAGGTGGTGGTTGATTCGATTCGGTATTTATAATTCCATTCATAAATCCGGAAAATCCTGGACTGCTTTGTCCCATAGAATTTACAGCAGCAGATTGAAATTGTCGCATCAAATCGGGATTTTGGCGAAGAATATCATCCATACCAGGCATAGCGGACTTAAACATAGTATTTGACATATGAACCATCATAGCACTTCCACCCAACTGAAAAAGAATTTTTAATTCTGGTGCCATAGTTGCTTTACTCTTATATTTATCATATAATTCTGCGAAAACATCATCATAATCAGTAAGATTCTCGTTAATCTGATCACTCCATCCGTCTAATTTGACATCAAATGGATCAAAACGTCCATTTAAGAATTCTATACCATTAATACAAGCCATCAACATATTTCCTTGAAATTTAATTGAATTGGATTTGGCTTTTTCTTCCATAATCATTTCATATTCTCCTTGCATTTCTGCTAAAGGCGAATCCATAGAATATTTCTTGGTAAGTGTAATACCTTTTGTTTCAAGAGTTTCTAATCTTCTTAAATACTTGAACTTTTCTCTCAATAGTTCTTCTTTGCTCATTTGAGGTTGTTGAGATACAGGTTTGTCAGGGTTCATCGGGATATTATTAAATTTTCCATAACCATCCCAAGTTTGACCTGTTGAATTTTCAGTCTCTGCTGTAGATTGACCTATAGAAGGAGAATCATCGAATTTGACATTAAAAGTTGAATTGGAACCAGAACCAGAACCAGAACCAGAATTAGATGTATAATTATCGCTAAAAATACTAGATTTTGTCTCTCTGCCTAAATTGATTGTATCTTCTGCTAAATTATTCAATTCAAATTCTAGGTTGTTTAAATCTTCGATATCGATATCGCCACCACGAGTACTTTCTTTCTTTTTATCATTCATTAGCAATTCAATTCCAGAACCAAATGAAGGACCGCTATTATTCCATTTTGTATCTAGACTTTCACTAAAATTTGAGATGTCTATAATTTCCGAATCCATTTTATTATGTATTTATTAGATGATTTATTTTTAAGTCATACGAATTAATATTATTATATTATTAAATTATTAAATTAATAATATTAATTCAGAAATCGTTTATATTTTATTATATACTATTCACTTATTGTTTCTTTGATTTCTTTACTCTCTTTTTCTTTATTCTATGTTGTTTTCTTGTTTTTTTTGATTTTTTATATTTTCTTGTTTTATTTACACTGCGTTTATGTCTTCTTTTGGAACCTCCTCTTGACATAGCAGAGCTTGTAGCACCAAGATATCCAGGTAATCCAGTATCACCTGGATATTGAAGTCCCGAGTGTTCATCAGTTGAGCCTACTTCCTTACCACGAATATCATTATATACTTCATTTGCAAACGCTGTATTACCTAGTGCATCTCTCATAGTTTGTGGATTATCTATTGGTAACCATATTTTCATTTTATATCCTTCCGAAATTATACCTTGACTTGCACCAATAAGCATAGCAATAGAAGCACAATTATTTGTACCAATTGTAGGACAACCAGCAATTGAATATACTTGATTTGTTTTAAATCCAATATTATATTCATCGTCCATATGAACCAGACCTACTCTATGACCACCAACATCAACGGGTTGTGATAAATTAAGTATGGCTTGAATATTTTCTTTTGTAAGATCTTTTATAACTGGAGCAAATGTTCTTACGTATTTTGTCGGATCAGATCTACTTCGAGTAAATGGTTGATATGATTGATCTATTGAAGCAATCCATACATCCGAAAATGCATTATTTATACCAAAAGCATTTAATGGTATAGCAGGAATTTTTGCTATCCAGTTTGTAGGCAAATCTCCTGTATATAATCCAGTTATAGAAAAAACTTTCATTGTTCCGTCAGTATCTCTAACATGTAAAGCGATTGTAGCATGCATACCAACATATATAAATGCAATTTTACTATCTTTTAGATCAAAATCAAGAGTATTGAGAATTTTTTGTAATAATGGGTGTAATTCAACGTTATTATCATCAGATGATGTATAGCAAGATAAAGGTTGGAAAGTATCTTCATTAAAATTTAAACTTATCAATAAATTAACATAAGCTTGTCCTTGATCTTCTGCAGTAGGACCAAGAAGTCTTGTTATAACATTTTCTTTATTATCCCAATATTTGACAAAATCTGTTGGTCCATATGTTGTTATAACCTGAACCAAGTCATCAGCATCTTTTGGTGTTATTTTATCTTGACTAACTTCATCGTAAATATATATTATTGATTGATTGATATCTTTTAAATTAGCATCATAAATACTGGATGCTTTTATTACAAGATCATTAAGTTTATCAAGTTCTGTATTTGTAGTTTGAGAAAGTTCCCTTTTTTTATTTGTAATCATTTTAGTTACTGATTGTTTGTTTTCTTGATATCTTTTTATTTCTTTATACATAGCACTTATAAAGTTTTTTCTAGATTCTTCATTAGTTTGGATATCTGGATATACATTATAAAGTGTTTCCATCAATTTTTTATTTTTCAACAATTTTATAAGATACTCACTTGGGTTAGTTGTTCCTTCTCCTTGAGATTCAGTTGTTGGTTGAGTTTGAATAAGATCATTTTTAATAATTTGAAATAAACTAGAACCATATGGGTCCTCTAATCTGCTTGATCTGGTAGTTTGTTTCACTTTAAACATTTATTAATATATACATTTATTTTAAATACCATAAACCCTGTAAATACGAATCAGCTAAATCATCCTTTTTCTTATGTCCTGAAAAAAAACTTTTCCAATTAGAAGAATTACTAGTTAACAATAAAGATTCTAAACATTTGACAATACCCAATTTTTTTCTATCAGAATAAGTCATTTTCTCTCCCTTATCACAATCTTTTAACTTGTTTGAAGAAGAAACGAATTCAATTTTAATAGATCCATTTTTCATAATGAAATATTGTGCGATCATCCCTTGAATCGTTTTCATTCTATTAGCAATTGGTGATATTTGATTTTCAATAACAATAGTATTTATACTAAGTATATCGTCTTTCAACAAAACATCTAAATTGGATTGTATATTTTTCCCAATAGTGACAAGATCCAATTTAGACGCATTACTTTTTTCAATAAGTTCAACCGAATTCTTGAGGATATGTGAATTCAATAAAAAAATAAGTTCTGGTTTTTTACAATTAGTAGTTTGTATTCCATATTTTTCTGCTAAAAGAATTAAATTCGCCAACTTCTGTTTATTAATAAAAGAAGGTTTTTCAAATGTCAATAAAAATTTCGTTTTTTTAGCGTGTTTTAAACAGTAACACGATTCATCCTTTTTATATTTTGCTTGTTTATTACATACTTTTCCTTTAGTATCTAGTTGAATACAAATCATTTTATTTTCATTTTCAACATCACTTTGAGTAAGATCGACAACATCCCATTTTAAAATACTAATTTGATTGGATTCGGTTCCAGAATCAGATTTGGATAAGAGACAGAATGCTAGATTTTTAATACCGACATCGATACTGAGAATTTTATTATTATGTACCATTACATAATAATATGATATTGTCTTTAAACCATCGAAGAATTAAATAATATATTCAATTAATATATTCAATTATTAATAGTAAACGAAGGTGCGATCATTCTAGATTGTAGTTGTTCTCTTGATAGATAAGGTGTTTTTAGATCGCTTGTATTATATCCGTATCCAGGTGAACTGGTATCGTGTGTACTTCTAAATATATAAGGAACGTTAGATGAAGGAGTATTTCCAGAATTACAAAATGGATTTACGCCGGAATTTTCTATTGATTCTTGTGCGTTAAATTTCATAATAGTGGAAGCATTATTTGTTAAATATTTTCTATATTCCCAGTTGCTTTTAATACCTTGTTCTTGTTGAATTTGTTTATTGATGACGGCTTCAGGTTGCCAACTAGCAAAATTTCTACCATCATTCATTATAGGAGGAAAATCAAAATGTATGTTATTTGTAGCGTAGCAAGATGACATATAAATTAGTATAAGAAAAAATTTAATTTCAAATATCTAATACTATAGTGGAACTTTTATCGGAAGATGTATTCGGATCTAATAGTTTTAATATTTCATTTTTTTTCATTTTTGAAGCATCCTCTGTTAGTTTTTTTCCCACGACAATAGATCTAAGCATATTAATTGACATTTTTTTGTAATCCGATGATTCGTTTTTATTATCATCATCCTCTAAACTAGAAAGGTTTACATTTTTCATAAAATTAAATGCTTTTGAATAATCTTGTTCATGTTCCTGTTCCTGTTCTTGTTCTGGTTCTTGTTTATTTATGTTAAGTTCATCTAACGATTCTTCAAGAATATCATCTAAATCGTCATTATTTTCAGAAGATGATTCAGAAAATGGTATAGAATCGTCTGATGTGTGAACATTTTCAAAATTAATTTTGAGTTCGTCGTTAACCGTATTATCATCCATATTTACAATTTTAATTACATTAGTTTTATCATTTTCATTAGATTCGGACTCGGACTCGGACTCAGAATCAGATCCAGAATCAGATCCAGAATCAGATCCAGAATCGGATCCAGAATCATCAGATACTTCCATTAAAGAATTTGTAGAACAAGAATTTAAAAAAGTGTGAGAGACATTTGGAGTTGTTTCTTTATTTTGTAAATTTTGTGGAGAATTT
>TBL_comb47_HYPODRAFT_10005475_pt1 | contig 14119 bp, 9 predicted proteins | sample TroBogypolimnion_40_FD_10682 | JGI IMG/M metagenome (IMG submission 10682)
TGAAGACTGATCAAGAAGTACAAGCAGCTCAACAAGCAGCACAGCAAGCGCAACAACAAGCTAACAACGCAGCAATGATGCAACAAGCTGTAGCCCCTGCTGTAAATCAAGTAGGTGGAATAATGAAACAAAGGATGGCACATGCCGACAATCAAGAAGCAGCAGCCCAAGCCCCTACAGCCCAAGCAGCCTAAAAAACAACCCCCTGATATTGATCTTGTTACCTCAGATCCTTCTGTGGCAGAGATCAATCAGATGTTGATACGTTTCGAGAATGAGCAAGCCAAAACCAATTCATATAAACACGACCCCAAAGCTAAGACTACAGAAGTCAAAGCTTCTGGGGTTGTCATATATAACTACTAGGAACTCATGGTTGATACCGTAATTGTTACACCACAAGAAACTACAGGAGAAGCCCCAGCTGACCACAATCAAAAAATGATTGATAAGGCTAATGGCATTACTCCTAAAGAAGCCCCCCTTACTGATGATTTAAGTGGTGACCGCCCAGCGTGGTTACCAGATAAATTTAAAACAGCAGAAGACATGGCTAAGTCGTATGCAGAATTAGAATCACAACAAAGCAGGAAGACTACTGAGCAACCAGCAGTTGAACCAGCAGAAAACACTGAGCCTCCTAAAGAGAACTCATTGGAGATTGATGCAGAATTAAAGTCTAAAGGTTTAGAGCTTTCAGAGTTCTCTACTGAGTACGACAAGACTGGCAAGATCTCCCCTGAGAGCTACGAGAAGCTGGCTGCAGCTGGTTACGATAAAGGTTTGGTAGACAACTATGTCGCTGGTCAAGAAGCCCGTGCAGCCCTCCATGTAGCTACCCTTAAGGATGCTGCTGGTGGATCTGAAGCTTATTCCACGATGACTACTTGGGCTGTTGGTGCTATGAATCCTGCTGAGATTGCAGCCTTCAACGCAGCAGTAGCCTCTAGTAATGTAGAAGCATCCAAGTTAGCTATTGCTGGTCTCAAGTCTCGTTATGAGTCAGCCAATGGTAGATCACCAAGTTTACTTAGTGGTAAAGCTGGTGCTGCTCCTACTGCTGATGCTTATTATTCTCGTAGTGAGATGACCGCAGCAATGCGTGACCCTCGTTATGCGAAAGATTCTGCTTATCGTCAACAAGTAATTAATAAAGTAGGGCGATCAACGCTCCGCTAAGGTTCTCCCCCACCCAGACTACATACGTCTAAAGCGGGGACTAACCACACTTCTATCTTTAGAGGTGGTTCCAAAATCTATTAACTGATTTCACTAACCTAGCCCACTGAGGTGGACAACTACGTGATCAGAAATTCTAGTGAACTAGATGGATCAATCTTCCATTTATTCTTTAGAAAGACCATATACCATGGCAAATTCAAATCCTTCATTTTTAGGTCAAAATAACCTAACAGGTGATGTACAAGCACTCTTCCTCAAAGTATTCGCTGGTGAAGTATTAACAGCCTTTGAAGAAGCTTGTGTAACAGAAGGCAAACATCTGGAACGTGCTATCTCCAGTGGTAAGTCTGCACAGTTCCCAGTAATTGGTAAGACTGTTGCTGCCTACCATACCCCAGGAACAGAGATCCTTGGATCAAACATTCCTGCATCAGAAATGGTTATCACTATTGATGACTTGTTAGTTAGCTCTGCATTCATTGCTCGTATTGACGAAGCTATGAATCACTACGATGTTCGCTCTATCTACTCTACAGAGATTGGTCGTGCTTTAGCCTATGTTAAAGACCGTCAGATCCTTGATTTGTTGATTGGTGCATCCCGTGCTTCAGCTCCTGTCTCTACAGACTTTGGTGGTGGTAAGGTTACTTCCGCTGCTGCTTTGACAGATACAACTGGTCAAACTTTGATTGCTGCTTTGTTTGCTGCAGCTCAGACTTTGGATAGCAAGAACGTACCAGCAGAAGACCGTTGGGCTTACTTGAACCCAGCTGCTTACTACTTGCTGGCTCAGAATACAAGCATCATGAATACTCTGTGGAACGGTGTAGGTAACTACTCTGATGCCAAAGTATTGAAAGTTGCTGGTATCAACATTACTAAGACAAACCATGCTTCCTTTGGTGCTACTGTTGCATCAGGTACTGAACCTACTGCTGGTTCACAGGATGATGGTGTAAGCCTTGGTAAGTATGCAGTTGTTGCTACTAACACTGTTGCTGTAGTAGCTCACAAGGTTGCTGTAGGTACAGTTAAGTTGCTTGATCTGTCAATGGAAGCTGACTACGATATCCGTAGACAAGGTACATTGATGGTTGCTAAGTATGCTATGGGTCACGGTATCCTCCGTCCTGCAGCTGCTGTTGAAATTGCAACTGCCTAAGCTGTAAAGAATTAAACCCTAAGCCCTGCTCATTAATTTGGGTAGGGCTTTTTTTTATTTTAGGAAAACTAATGTTAACAACAACAAGCGAACTCGCTGCAGTCAATATCATGTTGGCTACCATTGGCGAATCACCAATCAATGCTTTAAGCTCTATATCAGGTGTTCCCGATGCAGTGACTGCTCAATCCATTTTGGAAGAGATAGCTGTTGTGGTACAGACCGAAGGATGGGCTGTCAATGAAGACAATAATTGGTTATTCCTCCCAGATGTAACAGGGACAATCACACTTCCAGATAACCTTCTCCAAGCTACCACAGTAGACCAAGTGTCCTTTGACACAGCTATGCGTGGTGGTCGCTTATATGACAAGTTAAACCACACATTCACTTGGACAGGCGATGTGGCTACCAATGGAATTCTATTAAACACTGTGACTCTTATGGAGTTCGCAGACCTTCCACAAGCACTTCGCTACTACATTACCGTAAGAGCAGCTCGTGTATTCCAAAGTAGGGTGGTTGGTTCTGACACCCTTAAATCTTTTACCTCCGCTGACGAAGCTTTAGCACGTGTTAATGCTAAGAAATTTGATGCCGATACTGGTGAGTTCAACTTCCTCACAGGTTCTATTGGAGTCCTCCAAACCTTACAGAGATAACTATGTCACTAATTTCGTCATACCTACCAGCTTTTGTTAATGGTGTATCACAGCAGCCATACACCCTCCGATTAAATACGCAGGGCGAACTTCAAGAGAATGGTATCTCAACAGTTGCTCAAGGTTTGCGTAAGAGACCACCAACTACGCACTTAGCTAAGATTGGTAATTCACCTATTAGCGATGCTTTTATTCACACCATTAATAGGGATGCTACTGATCGTTATGTGGTGATGGTATTAAGTGGATCACTATATGTATTCACAATAGCTGGAGTACCTTGTGTTGTTAATTATGCTTCTGGTTCAGCAAGCTACTTAAATGCACCTGTGTCATCCAGTAGCTTTTCAGCCATCTCAGTAGCGGACTATACGTTCATTGTTAATAAGACAGTAACGATTACTAATAGCACAGCACTTACAGCTACTACCCCAAACCCCTATGAAGCCCTTATAAATATTAAGACAGGGAACTATGCCAAGACTTACTCCATCACCCTTAATGGTTCAGTAGTAGCTTCTTTTACGACTCCTGATGGTAGTGCAGCAAGTCAAGGTTCCCAGATTGCAACTGACTATATCGCAGCCCAATTAGCAGCAGGACTTACATCTAACGGAATCAATTACCAAGTAGTCAATGGTGCTATTTATATCTACAGTGCTTCTGATTTCACCCTTTCTTGTGATGATGGGTTTGGCAATAACTCCATGGTAGCTATCAAGGGTAAGACTCAGAACTTCTCTGACCTTCCAGACTCTTGCCCCCAGAATGGGGTAATCGTAGAGATTGTTGGTTCAAACACCACTTCTTTCTCGAATTACTACGTTAAGTTCGTTCAAACTGTGGGTGGTTCTAATGGTGTATGGCAAGAATGTGCTGCCTCTGGAATAGTGGCTGGAGTAGATCCCGCAACAATGCCACACAAGTTAACCAGAGAGGCTGATGGAACATTCTTATTTGCCCCTGTTACATGGACAACCCGTCAAGTAGGGGATCTTATATCCAATAGTGATCCATCTTGTGTCACCAGAACAATCTCAGATGTCTTCTTTCATCAGAATAGACTGGGATTTCTTGCTGATGAGAATGTGATCATGTCTGGTTCAGCTGATTACTTCAACCTATATAGAACAACAATCACAGCTTTAATAGCTTCAGATGTTATTGATGTAACAGCTATGAATACCTCAGTATCACTATTGAGACATGCAGTTCCCTTCAATAAGACTCTTTTGTTATTCTCAGATCAAACACAGTTCTTAGTGCCAGCAGGTATCTCACTCTCTCCAACAACCATGGCAGTACAGGTATCTACACAGTTCCCTTGTGATGCCCTAGTAAAACCATTCGTAGCGGGTAGAGTCTGTTACTTCACAACCACTAAAGGTCAATGGGAGGCTATTCGAGAATATTCAGTTAATAACTATCTGGGTAATGAGGATGCTGTAGAGATTACAGCTCACGTACCAACTTACATCCCTGCAGGTATCTACAAGATTGCTGGTTGTAATAATGAGGATACTTTTGTAGCCCTCACTACTGGTGATGCTGGAGCAATGTATGTCTACAAATACTTCTATACCTCTTCAAATGAGAAGTCCCAGAGTTCTTGGAGCAGGTGGTCGTTCGGAGCTAACGACACTGTATTGAGTGCTGAATTTATTCAGTCAATTCTGTATATGGTTATTAGCCGACCTGATGGTGTTTACTTTGAGTCAATTGATTTTGCGAATGGATACATCGGTTCTGGTGAGCCTTACACAGTCTTCCTTGATCGTAAGCAGATGATTACCCCTACTACCTTTAGTAGTGGTACTACTTCTATTCCCCTATCCTCTATTCCTTATCCAGTTACAGATGGTACTTACACCCTACTTAGTCAAGGTGGTGGAGTAGTTCCAGCAGGGTCGTATACCACTGGTTCAATCGTTGGATCTAACTTGGTATTTAGTGGTAACTTCACTGGTGCTCAATGTACTTTTGGGAGGAACTATACCTTTAAGTATGGAGTTAGCACCTTAGCCTACAAGTTAACTACCGCTGGCTCACAGCGATCAGATACAGAAGGTAGATTACAGATCCGTAAGTTCTCTCTGAACTATTCAAATACTGGATACATCAGAGCTGAAGTAACTCCAATAGGTAGGGAGACTATTCCTTGGGTATTCACAGGTAGCACTCTAGGTACAACCTCAGCAACTCTGGGGGCTTATGCCTTGGCAGCTGGAAAGATGATTATTCCTGTCATAGCTCGAAATACAGATGTCACCATAAATATTATTAATGACAGTCCACTCCCCAGCGCAATGGTTAGTGCTGACTGGGAAGGCTACTATGTTAAGAGAAGTACACCAGTCTAAGATAACAACTAGACGAGCAACCTATGAAGACTGCCTCACCTTAGCTCCTAACCTTCGTAAAGAAGATAAGGATGAGGTGTGGGCAGGTAATGGGTTCCTACCAGAAGAAGCACTAATCTTTAGTTTTAATAGTTGTCCTGATACCTATGTAGGGGTTCTCAATGAAGAAGTCCTATGTATGTTTGGTTGTTCCCCTAAAAGTACTGAAGGCTTCGGTACTCCTTGGTTACTTGGGTCGGATGAGATCAAGGTCTTTTCACAAGAGTTTCTTAGCGTTAGTAAAGACATCTTTAATAAGACTCGCACTCCCTATAAATTCTTAAGTAATACCGTGTGGTCTAAGAACCCGATACATATCAAGTGGCTTAAGTGGATGGGTTTCACTATAGATCCCCCTGAAATAATCTCCCCCAATAACGAAGTCTTCTTCTATTTTTATATGCATACAAAGGAATTAAATAATGTGTGATCCCACTGGAGTCTCAGAGACAGCTGTGGTTACGGCTTGGACTACTGAGGTTGCTGCCACAGCAGCTGCCTCTGCTGCTGCCTCTGCTGCTGCTACAACAGCAACTGCAGCCACAGTAGCTTCCTATGGAATGATGGGAATGGCTGCTGCATCCTCTTTAGCGCAGGTATCAGCCCAACGGGATGCCCAAGCTAATCAAGCAGCCATGAACCAACGACAGTATGCAAATGCTATTGGAACAATGGATGCTAACTATAACAATGTGAACCTTGAGCAAACTCAAGCTAACACAGCAGCCCAGCAACAGATGTTTGCTAACAATAGACAAGCAGCTATCGCTACTGGTCAGTCAGTAAATACAGCTGGGTCTATGGGTGTCTCTGGTGGTTCAGTAAATGATCTACTAGGGTCTATTGCTCAACAACGAGATACCTACGATAACTCTGTTACTCAGAATAGCCTTGCTCAACAACAAGTATTTAATGATCAACGACAGAATGTTAGTAGTTCTGCTTCTTCCACTATTAATGGTCTCACTACTCCAGTCATGCCTAGCTATGCATTAGCTGGTATGCAGATAGCTGATGCTGGTTATAAATATACACATCCCAACTTAGGAGGTTAATGTGGCACTAGATAGCTCAAACAATGGCTACAACCCAACACCCCAGTTACAACAAGTATTAGCCTCTCCTGATATTCAAGGTATACGTCAACGGGATGATGTAAATAATAGTAAAAGCTACCAGCTGGCTAAACAGTTAGGTGCTCTACAGCCTGAGATTCAAAGTATTCAAGGTGAGATAGCCCAGTCAGATAAGCAGAGAGCTGAAGCTGATGTGAACTCTATGTCTACAGAGGCTTATGCTCAACACCTTAAGAACAACCCAAGTCAACTAACTCAGTCCCCTGTGTATAACGCAATGGCGAGTAGAGTTAATGCTCAGAACATTGCATTTACCACTCAGCAGGGAGTTATCCAAAAGATTAACTCTGGTGAGCAAACCTTCTCGGATGATCCTTTAGATTCAAAATATGATCCAGCTGGTAAGCAAAATTCTAATTGGGTTAGTGGTCAACAGAAGTTAGAAGCTTATCTACAGGGTGCTCGTAACCACGACCTTGCTGGACAAGACCAATATGCGGTTGCTGGCTATGATGCTACTTGGCAGCAGTTTAATCACAAAGCTCTGGTAGCTAATAGTGAAGTTTTAACAGCACATTCCTTAGCTTGGACTGCTCAAGCATCCGAAAATAGACTTACTAATTTAATGTCTAATGCAACTGCTGATCAGATTCCTGCTTTGATAGCTCAGTTTCGAGATGAGACACAGCAACCAACTGGAACCATCTTCAACAAGAAAGCTGCTGCAGCTGCCTATGAGACCCAAGCGTTACAGTGGGCTGATGCAGGTCAAGTGGATAAGGTTAAGGCTCTCCTTAATACTTCTCTTGATGATGGAGTTTCAATCAAGCTATCCATGGGTAGTAACCCAATTACTGGTGAGAAGAGCGGTGAGAAAATTCTTCGTCATGCTGAAATGGTATTTGAACAAAATGCTAATAAATCTGAAGTTGCTTTCCATAAACAAAACTTTCAGAATGCAAAAATTAATTTAAGTAGTGGTATTACCGAAGCTCTTAAATCTGATCAAGCTGGGTTTATTCCCGCAAAAGTAACTATGCCAACTGAGTCTGGTGGAAGCAAAGAAACTTCTACTGATGCAGAGATTTACACAGCATTTGACAAGTTTACCCAAGGGTGGAAACCTGAGGATAGAGCTGTCAAAGCTATGAACAATAATGTCGATGACTTGAATGCTCAGAACATTATTAGGGCTGCTGGTAATACTATGGGTAACGTAACTACCCGTGGTGTTGATGAGGCTGGCAAAGAGAAACCCGCTGGTGCAGCTAATCAAACCTATCTTGCTGGATATAAGCAATGGGAGATCTACAAGAATCTTCCTAATGGTGCAGCTACTGCAGCTAGACTCGCTACTCCAGAAGTTAACAAGAGCTTTGAAGCTGTCCACGCTTTACAAAATACCTTACAAATGTCTGCTGAAGATGCAGCCCTTACAGTTACCAATGCCAATGCTAATCCAAAAGCTATGGGTGACTACCGTAAACAAGCTAACTCCTTAATATCGGCACTTGAACCTAGTTGGTGGTCTAAGACTTTTGGTGACTCTATGCCCCTTAAAGGTAACGTAGATCAAGTAACTGGTGATCTAGCTACAACCATGGCTTATCAAATAGCTGCTGGTGGTGACCCTAAAGCTATCTTAAAAAGCATGGAAACTTTCATTCCTAGCAACTACTCTAATGTAGCTGGAAGTTTGATTCCTAATAAGAACATTCCGAACTCTGGTTTAGAAAGTCAAGTGGTTGGTGGGTCAGTTGCTCTATTTACACGTTTACGTGATGAAGTGGCTGTTAAAGTTGCAGCTGCTCAAGGTATCAACCCCGATGAAATTACTGTCTCTCCTAGTTACGATGGTGGTTCATTCACCTTCATGGCTGGTGGGCAATATCTCAAGTTGAACGGTAGACCTTTTGTAATGACTTCCACTCAAGTGATTGATTGGGAGAAGAAAGACTTCCCAGCTTTACAGGGTGATAAGGCTTATGCCTCAGACCGTAATGCACTTAAAGATGAACTCACTGGTAACACCATGGTTGACAACATGTTCTCCCCAGAGGGTAGAGCATTCAAAAATAAAGTTTCTGTAGAGGATCAATACTTGTATTCAAACTCTGGATACCGTGGTCTTGTCAATGCTGGACTTGCTAAGAAACCATTAGCTGAACAACGTACATGGGCTGCTAAGCAATTAAGTCAAGGTACTTCATGGACAGATAACGCTGCTCCAGTACCAACAGCCACTACTCCTAGTGGAGGCAAATAACAAAGGAATACATAATGGCAGCATCAGATACAGCAGCTTCCGTATCCCCACTATTAGCAAGTTTAACTACAGCTATTAGTGGGCGGGAATCTGGGGGCAATCCCAATGCGGTAAGCCCTCAGGGTGCTCAAGGTTCCATGCAAATAATGGAGCCAACCTTCAATCAATATAAGAAAGAAGGGGAAGTCTTTTCTAATGAATCTCATAGAACAGCAGCAGCTGGTCGTAAGCTCGCTGATGACTTTAATTTCTATGGTGGTGACGTAGCTAAGACTGCAGCTGCTTATATTGGTGGTCGTGGGGCTGTCCTAAAGGATGGTTCTTTACGCACTGATGTTGCTGATTCCCTTGGTACTACACCCGCTGCATATTCTAAGCAAGTCTTAGCTCGTATGGGCATAACTAATCAAGATGTAAATACTAACTACAACAATCCCCTAGGCGCATCTCCTTCAGACATTACGATGAAGCGGTTGCAAAGGGAGAATGCTCCTGTAGATATTGGTGGAAACATCGGAATTGGTTTAAAGACGTGGTGGAACAATGATGTACCCACAGATCCAATTGTTGCTGGTATGCACAATATGGATAGTGCTCTTCAAAACTTAAAAGATCACAAGGTTGTAGATCCTAACTTTGTTCAAAACAAAGATGTATTAGCACAAGCTCTAGATGGTGTAAATGAGAAATACATTCCTTTTATTACTGATGGTGCTACTTCGTTGGATCAGATGATGCAACGCAGGGCTACTGCTCTTGCTTTCGATAAACAAGAACAAGAGTATGCCCAAGCTGGGTTTGGGTCTGGTATCGCTCGTATGGGTGCTGGAATGCTCAACCCAACTAACTTTGCAATTATGGGTGCAGCCATGCTTGCCCCTGAGTTTGGTATCCCTGCAGCTGCTAGTCGATTCGGCAAGATTCTTGGGTCAGCAGCTGAAGGAGCAATCATCAATGCTGGTTTGGAAGCTGCAACATACAAGAATAGACCTGACGGGGATATTGCTGATGTGGGCTGGGCTGCACTAATGGGCTTAGGTTTGGGTGCAGCAGGTGGTGCTCTTGGTCGCTCGGTAGCTGCCAGAGATATTCATGCATCAGGTAGTCTATTTGCTGAAGACCTTCGTGGTATCCAGCATTGGAGTATGGAAGAGATTCATAATCTTTCTGCTGAAGACTATGCCAAGATGAAACTAGTAGGAGAGCAGGATGTCCACATCAATCGCACTCCTGCAGAACAAGATCTACGGGTAGCTGAATTAAAGCAGGAATATGCAGACTTGTATCACAAGCGATACAGCGAGACTGTTCATGGGACTGGTGACTTTGTAGCTGGTGAAGCCCCTAAAGAAACTGTAAAGAAGACTTGGAGTAAAGAGTGGGATAATGCTTCCATCTTAGACCATAGTGGTAAACAGTATCTTCAGCTTCCTCCTAAGCAATCTTTCGGTTCGCTTGTGGATTACATCCGTCAACATAGCCCTAATAAAGCTTTAGTTGCTCAGATGGATAAGATGCTCGAAGGTATTGATACTTCTAAAATTCGCTTCTTTGAAACGGGTAATGGCAAGCAGCCACAGTGGTATGTCGATGGTCATAAGCTTGGCTCCAGTGCTGCCCACGTGGTTACTTATCAAAACTCCTTAGGAACTAAAGCTGGTTCATTTACAGACTTCGTACAACGAGGCACTGTAGGCAAGAAAAATGCTAATGGCAATACTGTTCAACGGGTGGCTGCCCATGGTGATTCTGCTGCAGCTCGCTCTGGTTTAGTTGATCAAACCTTTGTACATGAACTTACCCACGTAGCTGCTGTATACAAGCAGCGTCTCTATGCTCGTAATAAGAAGACTGGAAAACTAGAGTTACCTACAGGTATTGTTGGTGACCAGAGGACTACTGATGCCGTACAGGGATTGGATGCACTACATCAACACATCAAGAATACTGTTGGTGGTAGTCAGCACTATGGCATGAAGAATGCTTATGAGTTCTTAGCTGAGGGATTAACTAATCCTAAGTTCCAAGCTTTCCTTAGGAGTATCAACCTTCCTGCTGAGATGGCTAGTGGTAATGCATTCACTAAATTTGTCACTCATGTAATGGATCTAATGGGTCTAAGTAAAGAAGACAACACAGCCCTTCATAGGCTCCTAGAGCTAGCTGAACCCCTCACAGAAGGGGGTGGTGTCAGACGTGCTGGATCAGACGTTAGTGGTGCTCCTGCTGAGGGCTACAGAGCTATGCCAGATAGTAAAGCAACAGGTGAGGATGTATTAGCAGCGCAAGCAGCTGACCTTCCTCCAACTTGGGCTTTAGGTCTTGGCTTAGAGAATCGTTTGTATAAACTTAATCTTCCAGATGCTGTCCACCAGTTAGCTAATAAGCTCTTTGGTTCCTCTATTGGATATAAAGATCATGCAGTAGTTAAGACAACCGTATGGGATGACCACAAGTTACTCTCAAAAGGTTGGAATCTACAGCTCCGTAAGGGTGCTCTCTTACCATTCGTAGATTGGATGGCTGAGAATAAGATCAAGATGATGGATCAAGGTACAGCTCATGACCAATTCTTTGAAAAGGTCTGGGAGCATGTACACGGTTGGGATGGTGAATACGATCCCTTGGTTATTAAAGCTAGTCAAGCTATGCAGAAGAACTACTCTGAAGTAGTCAAGCATATCAATAACCCAGCTAAGTCGGTAGGTGGTACTAAGCTTGGTCTGACTGAGACTGAAACAACTCTATTAGATGGTACTAAGTCTGTTCAAGGAACACTGGCTGAAGATCCTAGTTATATGCCACGTGTACATGATGCTAACAAGTGGGATCACATGGTGAACAAACATGGGATTGATACTGTTAGATCTTTCTGGGCATCTGCTTATAAGTCTGGTAAAGATGGACTAGATGTATCCGATAAGGATGCAGCTATGTTTGGTAAGTGGTACACCAAGACTGTTAACACAGCTAAAAATCAAGCCTCTAGTCAGCATTTAACTGACATGATGCGTGGTCAAGATCACCCAGCATTAATTGAGTCACTTAAAGACATTCTCTCGTTAGACCGTGAAGAAGCGGTTCGCTTTGCGGATCAGATCACAGGTCAAACTAAAGATGCTAACGGTGTACTTAGTGGAAATCTCAAACATAGAAGTAATGTGAATGAGAAATTCATGGGTGCGATTGGTACTCCACTAGAAGGAATGACTATTAAAGACTTCGTGAAGACGAATGCTTTCAACATCACTGAAGGTTACAACGACAGAATGTCAGGCTTAATCTCTCTTGCCAAGAATATGGACATCTACAAGGTGTCTGATATTAACAAGGTGATTGGTGATGCATTAAAGGATAACTTTGGAGATAAACTCCCACAAGGTACTCTGACTAAATCAGGTCGTGAATCTCTCTTACTAGGTGCTGGTAAAGATCTACAGTTTGCCTTTGATCGTATCTTAGGTGTTCCACAAGTTGAAGGCTTTAGTCCTTGGCGCAAGGGTGCTGAGATGGTTCGTAACTTCAACGTATTACGCTTGATGTCTGGGGCTGTCTATAACCAGTTAGTTGAAACTTCAAACATGACTGGCACAGTAGGCTACAAGGCTATGCTTCGTAGTATGTCAGAGATGGGTGGACTTAGTAGAGACATGCACACTGGTAAAGCTCCTAATGAAATTATCAATCACATTGAGAACTACATTGGTGGTGCTGGCGGTGAGTATCTCCAACGCTTGGACTACGCTTCTCATACTGCTTGGCAAGATCATTATGGTGCTACTAAAGGTGCTGTGATGTTGGACAAGATAGACTCACTGATCTCAAAAGGTGCTAGTGGTGTTCTTAACAAGACTGGTATGACTGGTCTTATGGTGCAACAGAAGCGCAACTGGGCATTGTCATTTGTCAATGGACTGATTGATATATCTCATGGAATAGAGAATGGTGGAGCTGCATACCTTACAAAGGAACGTCTAGCGCACTTAGGTTACTCAGAGGAAGACTTTGGGAAACTCAAGACCGCTCTTAAGAAATACACTTCAGAAACTACTGAAGGTGTCGTACTTCCAGAGATTAAGAAGTTTGACATTGAAGGCTTTGCAGGGAATGAACCAGCACTACACCACCAGTTAATGGCTGCTGTAATGCGTGAGTCTGACCGTGTAATTCAAGAGAATGACTTAGCTGCCATGATTCCATTTATGGGTTCAACTTTAGGTCAACTAGGCTTCCAGTTTATGGGCTTCTCGATGCAAGCATGGAACAAGCAACTGATGTTTGGTATGCACCATGCAGATGCATCAACAGTAAACACGATGTTCCAAGGTATCTTCTTTGGTTCATTGGTTTACTCAGCTCGTATGTACCAGCAATCCATTGGTATGGAAGAAGAAGCAAGACAGAAGTTCTTAGAAGATCGTCTATCTCCTCAAAAAGTACTAGCTAATGGTTGGTCACGAACAGGGGCATCTTCAATGTTACCTAATATCATTAGCACAGTGATGCCAGCTCAGTATGGTGGCAACTTGTTTGCTGGTGGTAGAACTACTAGTGACCTTTCTGGTCTGATGTCTAACCCTACATTAGGTTTAGCTAACAGTGTCTTGACTCTTGCTAAAAAGTCTATTGTTAATCCACTAGATGACACTAAGCAGTTTACTAAGTCTGATATGAATGCTTTCTTTAAGCTTCTCCCCATGAATAATCTTATGGGTGTCAATAATGTAATGAATAGTATTTCTAATAACTATCCAGTCTCATCAAAAGAGACCCCGCAGTAAACATCTTTCCCTCACCAACTCTGGTGGGGGGGTTACCCAATTCTTTTAAAGGAGTCCCTCTGTGGCTTATAGCTATATTCAGTACACAGGTAACGGAAGCCAAGCAAACTTTACATTCCCCTTTGGTTATATCAACCAGAGTGACATTACACCAAGCATCAATGGTGTCAATGCTATTCCTTACGATACCTCCAAGTTTTTAAATACAACCCCCTATGCTCCAACTGCAGATAACTCTGGTAACCCACTGGTTACTGGTGCTCTCTATCAAAGCACAGTGACGAACTCGATGTGGATTTATAGCGTCAATTCATGGGTTCCTTTAAATTCAGCTTATGTATTTAGTTTTCTTAGTGCCAATACTTTAACTATTAACCCTCCTGTAGCTAATGGCACACAGTTGACTATCTTTAGAACTACCTCTAAAGCTGCTGAACCTATTACATTTAATGATGGTTCAGTTCTACAGAGTAGCGACTTAAACTTACTTGCTGAGTTCAGTTTATACACTGCTCAGGAGTCTTCGGATGCTGAAGGTTTAGCGGTTGCTGCAGCATCTAGTGCTTCCATCGCTGAAGCACAAGCAGCCAT
>TBL_comb47_HYPODRAFT_10005479_pt1 | contig 14118 bp, 11 predicted proteins | sample TroBogypolimnion_40_FD_10682 | JGI IMG/M metagenome (IMG submission 10682)
ACTGTAATGGCAGTCGTCCACAAAGCCAAGGTCAAACCTAAGGCTGCACCCCAGGAATAAAAAGGCATAAGCAAAGGCAGTAACAAGCCACCGGCAATACAAGCGGCAATAATCCAACGGACTCGTTGTGCTAATTCGGTTATAGAATCTTTTTTCCAACGCAATAACATACCTAAACCCACTGCAATGGCCAGCGGTGCCATTAAAGGAATAAACACGGCATTAAAATACGGAGGTCCTACGGAAATTTTGCCTAAGCCTAGAGCATCAATTACTAAAGGATATAAAGTACCTAATAAAATACTGGCCGCAGTGACTACTAACAAGACATTGTTCAGTAATATCGCTGATTCTCTGGAAGCTAACTCAAAAGTCGCGCTACTTTTAACAGTCGGGGCTCTAACAGCATAAAGTAATAAAGAACCACCGACGACCACTGCCAAAAATATTAAGATGAAAAGCCCTCTAGCGGGATCACTAGCAAAAGCATGAACGGATGTTAATACCCCAGAACGTACTAAAAAAGTACCTAACAAGCTTAAAGAAAAGGCAAAGATAGCCAATAAAACCGTCCAGGTTTTAAAGACGCCGCGCTTTTCAGTCGCTGCTAAAGAATGTATCAGTGCAGTACCTACCAACCAAGGCATGAATGAAGCGTTTTCAACGGGATCCCAAAACCACCAACCGCCCCAACCTAATTCGTAATAAGCCCACCAACTACCCAAAGCAATACCTAGCGTTAAAAACATCCACGCCATACTAGTCCAAGGCCTAGACCATCTTGCCCAAGCGGCATCTAAGCGACCTTCTAATAATGCGGCAATCGCAAAAGCAAAGGCCACAGAAAAGCCGACATACCCCATATATAGCATAGGTGGATGAATCGCTAACCCTGGATCTTGCAATAAAGGATTTAAATCACGGCCTTCTAAGGGCGCAGGAAATAAACGCTCAAAGGGATTAGAGGTTACTAATAAAAACAAAATGAAACCAATAGAAACCAGTCCCATAACGCCTAAGACCCTCGCCAGAGTTGCTGCGGGTATGCTTTTACTAAATTGAGCGACCAAGGCTGTCCAGATTGTCAGCACTAAGCCCCATAATAATAACGAGCCTTCATGCGCTCCCCATACCCCTGATATTAAATACAGCGTCGGTAAAGAAGTATTAGAGTTAGTGGCGATATATTTAACTGTAAAATCATGCGTTAAGCAGCTATAAGTTAAACATCCGTAAGCCAAAGCCATGAACAGCAATTGTGCAAATGCGGCAGGTCTAGCAACAGCAATCCAACCGAGTTGATTACGAAAAGCACCGATGATGGGCAAGGTACCCAAGACTAGTGCCATGCACAAGGCGAGTATTAGTGAAAAGTGTCCAAGTTCTGGGATCATGGTTATTTGTTTGTTCCTGAGGTGGTCTGATTTTTTAAGCTAGCCTTAACTTCAGGCGGCATATAGTTTTCATCATGTTTAGCCAGCACTTCTTCGGCAATAAAAACACCTTGCTCATTCAATTTGCCATGAGCGACGATACCCTGCCCTTCTCTGAATAAATCAGGCAATATACCGGTATATTCAACCGTCACTTCTTTACTAAAATCCGTCAATTTAAAACGCACCATCATTCCATCAGCCGGCCTTTCAACACTACCTTTAATCACCATGCCGCCTAGTCTAATCAAAGCAGTCTTTGGGGCCTTACCTGCTACTACATCAGTAGTAGAAAAGAAGTACATTAAATTGTCATTAAATGATTTTAAAGCGAAGGCGGTGGCGATACTGGCACCAATAACCATTAAAGCTATTAAAATTAAGCGCTGTTTTCTGGCTGGCTTCATAGAGATTGTCTTTGTTTTTTTAAGGCTTTAACAAAAAACTGTTTGCGCTGCAAAACTGGAATAATAATGTTTGCTAGCAATACGCAAAAAGTAACACCATAAGAAGTCCAGACATAAAAGCCATAGCCACCCATAGATAGAAATTGGTCTAAACTCATCAAACTTGCTCCAAAACTTTAGCTTTAACCCATTGAGCGTTACGCTCACGTTGTAATAATTCGATACGAATTCTTTGTATTAAGGCGATCAAATAATAAACCTTGAAGGATAAAGCCATTAATAACAAAGGGATTAACATGCTGACATGTATGGAAGGTTTGTCCATTTTGGTCACGGTAGGGCCTTGATGCAAGGTATTCCACCATTCCACGGAATAATGAATAATAGGAATATTAACCACACCCACTAAAGCTAAGATAGCTACCGCTTTAGAAGCGACACGTTTATCATCTATCGCACCATAAAGACCAATAACCCCAAGATACAAAAACAACAATATCAATTCAGAGGTTAAGCGAGCATCCCAAACCCACCACGTTCCCCACATGGGTTTTCCCCATAATGAACCGGTAAATAAAGCGATAAAAGTAAAACTGGCACCGATTGGAGCACTACTAATCGCAACTATTTCGGCTAATTTAATACGCCAAACTAAGCCGATAGCACCAGAAATAGCCATCACCATATAAATAAATAAGGACATCCAAGCACTAGGAACATGAATATAAATAATACGATAGCTATCACCTTGTTGATAATCAGCCGGCGCTAAATATAAGCCCCCATAGAGTCCGAAACCCGTCAACAATACGAAGATAATAATCAGCCATGGCATGACCTTATCAGTAAAGGCATAAAAATGAGGTGGCGAAGCCATACGATGAAAAAATCTTACAACGGCATTAGGAATTAAAAACATAGGTATATTTTAGTTAAGTTTAAGTCCTGCACAGAGCAGTGTCACAAAGAGCATAGTTATCTACACAAGTTTCTTATCGGCGTGGAAACGATAAAAAAATACCGTAGGGGCGTATGCAATACGCCCCTACGATCTTTACCACAATGTTATCGTTCTTGCGTGGGAATGCTAACAATTATTTGTGTAGATACCTATGCACAAAGAGCGAGCGGAGTAAAAGACCAAGAATGGCTACACACAATCAATAGATATTTTACAAAATATTGTTAATTAACACTCATTTTTAATGCCGCTGCTGTCGGCCAAGGCGCCAAAACTAAAGACAAGCATAACATTGAAATCAAGATATTAATCTGAGCATCTACGGGTAAACCACTGCCAGCCATCTCCACGGCATTCCCTGCAAAAATAAGTACAGGTACATATAAGGGTAAAACTAATAATGATAAGATCATTCCGCCTCGTCGCAAGCCTACCGTTAAAGCGACTCCAATCGCACCGATTAAACTCAATACCGGCGTACCTAATAGTAGCGTTAATAATAAAACGCCTAAGGATTGCGTAGGCATTCCTAAGAAAACAGCCAGTAAAGGTGCAACGATCAATAACGGTAATCCAGTAACCAACCAGTGGGCAATAATTTTAGCCAGCACTAACATTGAAGTTGGATAAGGGCTTAATAAAATCTGTTCTAATGAGCCGTCATCAAAATCTGAGCGAAATAAACTATCTAAAGACAACATAGCGGCCAACAAAGCTGATACCCAAATAATACCTGGTGCAATTGCTTGCAATAAATGAGGTTGAGCGCCGATGCCTAAAGGAAAAAGTGTGATGACTAGAATAAAAAATAATAAGGGATTTGCAATTTCTGTACGACGGCGCACAGCCAACAACAAATCACGCTTAATAATAGCTAGAAATGCGTAAAACAAAGACATTAGGATAACAAGATACGTTGCACATCCACATTCGGCAAAGCGATATCATGGTGTGATGTTAATATAATCATTCCTCCAGCTTTGCAATGTTCAGTCATCAAGCTTTCTATCAATGAAATACCTTGCTTATCAAGTGAAGTAAAAGGCTCATCAAGTATCCACAAGGTGTTTTTGGTAATTAATAAACGAGCCAATGATAAGCGTCTTTTTTGACCCGCAGATAAACTCTGAACCAAAGCATCATCAAAGTTTGCCAACAGCACTTTAGCCAGTGCTTGGGGAATAGAATAGTGTCCCGTTTGACCTAGCGCTAAAGATACTTTTAAATTTTCAAGTACTGTTAGTTCTTTCTTCACACCATCTAAATGACCGACATAAGCCATATCATCGTAATATTGACTGTCGTTAATGGCATTGCCGCCCCACAACACTAGCCCCGCATCAGGCTCTCTAAAACCACATAATATTCGCAGCAATGACGTCTTTCCACTGCCGTTCTCGCCTTCCAGCAATAATACTTGCCCCGCGCTCAACTCGAAATTAAGCGCTTCAAACAAGATGCGATCATCACGAACGCAGCTTAAGTCTTGGCCTTGCAATCGGTGAATTATGTTATTTTGCATTAAACAGCAGGAAATCTCTGGCGTACGGCTTCATAAAGCAATACACCTGTGGCAACAGATAAATTGAGGCTTTCTACTTGGCCTAACATTGGGATCGCTACCAAGATGTCGCATTGTTCTTTGGTTAGACGTCTTAAACCTTTGCCTTCAGTGCCAACCACCAAAGCCATTGGCACTGTAAAGTCAGTTTTATGCAAAGTTTGGGCTGTATCGCCCGCAGCACCAATGATCCATAAACCCTCACCTTTTAACCAACGCAAAGTGCGTGCTAAATTAGTGACTTGATAGACAGGAACCGTCTCTGCCGCACCACTGGCAACTTTGCATACCGTTGGCGTAATACCAGTAGCGTTATCTTTGGTAATAATGACGCCATGAACACCTGTTGCATCAGCGGTTCTAAGACATGCACCCAGATTATGAGGATCTTGAACATTATCCAAAACCAAAAACAAAGCGGGGTCTGTTAGGTTCTCAACTGCTGTTTTTAAATCGCTTTCCGTTAATTCACCGGGCATTTCAACTTCAATGACAATGCCTTGATGATTATTATTGTCAGCTAATTTATCCAGCCTCTTTCTATCGACTTTTTCAGGAACTATTCCTAAGTCTAATAAGTCATCCACCGCCTGAGACAGACGCTTATCTTGGCGACCACTATCAACCCAGGCTTGATGTATTTTTTTAGGTGAATAATCTAAAGCCGCCTGAACTGAATGTAGGCCAAATAGTTTGCTTGATTTCATGTGTTAATAAATTATGGATATTTTTCGGATAGTTCTTGTAGGTCGGGTTAGTGATAGCGTAACCCAAGCTACATTTTTTATCTATTTATGGGCATTTGTAGGCCGGAATAAGTCTTTTCGAGCGAAAGCGAGTAAAGCGTTTCCGGCCTACAACTACAACTAATCGTTTTGTTCAGGCTTAACTCTTATTTTTTCTTTCTGCGACGCTTTTTAGGCTTATCAGAGATCGCTTCTTTTGCTGCAGAACCACCCTTTTGAAGAAGCTCAAAATCCATTTTCTTTTCATCAAGATCAACGCGGGTTACTCTAATTCTTACTCTATCGCCTAAACGAAAATTAATACCCGTGCGCTCTCCTTTTAATTGATGACTAGTTGGGTCAAAATGAAAATAATCTTGACCCAAATTACTAATATGGACCAAACCTTCTACATAAATATCAGCCAATTCAACAAAAAAGCCAAATGAGGTAACTGCAGAAATAATACCGGGAAATTCCTCGCCAATTTTATCCATCATGTATTCACATTTTAACCAACTGACAACATCTCTCGTGGCATCATCAGCGCGACGTTCATTAGCCGAACAATGTTCGCCTAGTAAAATCATATCAGGCACGCCATAGACAAAGTTTTCTATTTTTTTATCTAATAAGCAATGTCGAATAGCGCGATGCACGAGTAAATCAGGATAACGACGTATGGGCGAGGTAAAGTGAGCATACGCATCTAAAGCCAAACCGAAATGTCCCTTAAGGTCAGGACTATAAACCGCTTGAGACATAGAGCGCAATAATACTGTCTGAATTAAATGCGCATCAGGCCGATCTTTTACGCTATCGACTAAATGCATATAATCCAAGGGGGTAGGATTTACGCCACCACCAAATTTTAATCCCAACTCGCCTAAAAAGGTTTTCAGATTTAATACTTTATCTGCACTAGGCCCTTCATGAATACGTAATAACTTAGGTATTTTTTTAGCATTAAGGTAACGAGCCGCTGCACTATTTGCGGTAATCATAAACTCTTCAATAAGTTTATGAGCATCATTACGTACAACGGGTATTATTTTGTCGATTTTACGATCTTTTGCAAAGACTATACGAGTTTCTTGGGTATCAAAGTCCATCGCGCCACGAAGTTCGCGCTGAATTCTCATGGCTTTGTAAAGTGCGTAAAGTTCACGCAGATGTGGCATTAAGGCATAGTGTTTTTCTGCTAACGCCACATCACCATCGACCAACATTTTAGCCACTTCGGTATACGTTAACCGAGCGTGAGAGCACATCACAGCATCGTAAAACTTAGAACGAATAACTTTGCCTTCATCGTCTATGATTAATTCACAAACCATACATAAACGATCGACATGAGGATTAAGCGAGCATAAACCATTCGATAATATTTCTGGCAACATTGGAATAACTTGCTCAGGAAAATAAACCGACGTACTACGATTTTTGGCTTCTTTGTCTAGTTCACTATTAACTTGTACATAATGCGAAACATCAGCAATTGCTACCAGAAGTTTCCAGCCTTTAGGTGTTTTTTTACAGAAGACAGCATCATCGAAATCACGTGCATCTTCACCATCAATGGTCACTAATGGCAGCTTACGTAAATCTACACGACCTTCTTTTGCCGACTCAGGTACTTCTGAACTTAAAGATTTAATAGACTCAAGTAATTCAGCTGGCCAAACATTCGGTAATTCATAAGAACGAATAGCCATTTCGATTTCCATGCCAGGAGCTAGATGATCTCCTAACACTTCAATGACTCGACCTATGGGTTGGCGTAACTTAGTCGGCTGTTCGACAATTTCAGCAATAACAATTTGTCCTTGCTTTGCGTCACCTGCCTCACCGTTCATAACTAACAGTGTTTGTGCAATATTCTTATTGTCAGGGACAACATAGGTAAAGCCATCTTCTTTATAAAGGCGGCCTACAATTTGATGGGTATTTCTTTCTAATATTTCAACGACCGCGCCTTCACGCCGTCCTTTCTTGTCAATACCGGCAATACGAACCATCGCCCTATCATTATGTAATAAGGGATTCATTTCACGGGGCGACAAATACAAATCATCAGAGCCGTCATCAGGTCTAACAAATCCAAAACCATCAGCATGACCGATAATTCGACCAACAATTAAATCTTTATTATTAACGAGGCAATAGCGTTGACCACGGTTGAATAATAACTGACCATCACGCTCCATCGCTCTTAAGCGTCGACGCAGCGCCTCTAGGTCGTCATCACTTTCAAGTTTGAAAATAGTAGCAAACTCTACTCGCGATAAAGGCTTTCCAGCCTGCTCCAAATTATGGAGTATTAGTTCACGACTAGGAATGGGATTTTCATACTTTTCAGCTTCACGCTGAGCGTATGGGTCTTGTGTTGAATTCAAATCAACGTCTTTATTAGACTTCGATGGCATTTATTTAATATAGATACAAGGTGAATAATACAATTAAGTAATAGAGTTACAGCGCACATGATACATGCTTAACTTAAAGAGTAGAACGGAAAATAAAGATTACATGAAATTTTACTAGAAAAAACTTATTTATCTAGCCTTATCACTACAAACATTTAGGCTTAATTAATTGACAAAAAAACCTAGCCTAAGTATATTCTTCGGCTACTTAGCTTTTATAGAGCGTCCTTGCCGGGATGGTGGAATTGGTAGACACGCTAGCTTCAGGTGCTAGTGGGCGCAAGCTCGTGGCCGTTCGAGTCGGCTTCTCGGTACCATCGTACTATGTCATTAACTCAGATATATTTTGCGCTGCTTAATATGTTTCGCGGTTCAAAAATAAAAAACTTATTTTTAAATCCTTATCTTCTAAATAGAATAGAATAGATTTATCTATACTCCTCATCAAATTAAACTTACATCAACGTATTACACTACACGGATATTGAGCTGGATTACAGTTCGTCTTATTGCCGTGTCCATTAATAATTACGTTTGCACTAAAAATGAACCTTATACCCTCATCTATCGAATTTTTGAAATCGAGCACTCGGTATGTTTGAAAACATTCAACAATACCTGAGTAATAGTGCGGAATGGATGCCTCAGGGTTACTCTATCGAATGGACCCCTAGCCTGTTTTGGACTCATGTCTTTACCGATCTTTTAACAGCTGCAGCTTATTATTCAATTCCTCTTGCACTGATTTATATAGCATGGCATCGAAAAGACCTACCCTTTCGTAAAATTTACTTAATGCTGGGCGCTTTTATACTAGCCTGCGGTACTTCTCATTTAATTTCAATTGTCCTGCTATGGAAACCCATCTACTGGCTGGATGCACTCATACACGCAATAACCGCCTTTCTTTCACTAGGCACCGCATTTTTTGTCATTCGTTTAATACCATTATTGAAACAATCGTCTTTACCAACTATGGAAAAAACGATTTATGAAGCCCTACTGATGAAAGGTTACATTGATCTTTCATCAATGCAAGCCAGATTTAATAACACAACACAACTCGCCCCTGTTGGTATTATTAACGTTTCAACGAATAGTGACATACTAGAAGTCAACCCTAAGTTCTGTAACTTCATCGGCTATAGTCATGATGAAATACTCAACATGAATCTTGAGGATATCAGTTGTGAAGATTGTTACTCTCAATACGCAACCAAAATTAGTCAGTGTTTGTCGGGTGAGATTTCTGAATTTGAAGAGAAATGTCAATATCGACATAAAAAGGGTCATGTCATCTGGGGAGCTTTACACGTAAAATTAATCCGACATAAAGATAGTCGCTTGGATTATTTTATTTTAATTGTAGAAGACATTTCTTTGCAAAAAAACCTGCAAGATAACTTAACCATCCAGTCTATGGCAGTTAATCAAAGCCCAAGTCCAGTTATGATTACCAATCTTAATAAAGAGATTAAATACGTCAACCCCGCCTTTTTAAGGCACACGGGTTATTTGTTTAGTGAAGTGATCGGACAAAACTCGCAAATGTTTTTTTCAGAAAAGACCTCGCCAGAAACTTATAGCGAAATGTGGTCTACATTAATGGAATTTAAGCCATGGAAAGGTGAGTTGATCAATAAAAGTAAGCAGGGCAAAGAAACGGTAGATTTAACTGAAGTTATTCCAATTGCGACTGCAGATGGAATTATTGACCATTATTTAGTTTTAAAAGAAGATATAACAGCCCGTAAAGAAACTGAGCTTGCATTGATTACAGCCACCAAAGCAGCAGAATCACTTTTTGAAAGCAAGTCCTTATTCATGGCTAATATGTCGCATGAAATACGTACACCTATCAGCGTCATTATGGGCTTTACTGAACTTGCTTTAATAAAAGACATGCCCGATAACATTCGCGACTATCTTTGCAAAATCAAAACTGCCTCTATGGGCTTGCGCAATATACTGAATGACATTTTAGACTTCTCTAAATTAGAAGCTGACAAAATCACCATTGTTCCAGAATTATTTGATTTGACTTTACTTAAGGACGAACTTTATAGCTTTTTTAAAAGCAGTGCCGATAAGAAAGGCCTTCTATTCACCACAGACATTGCCGCTGATACTCCACTGCAATTAATAGGTGATGAACAAAGAATAAAACAAATACTCATAAACCTAATCAGCAACGCCATCAAGTTTACTGATTACGGTTATGTAAAACTTAATATTTCAGCACTGAGTAAGGATGCCAAGCAGGCAAAACTTTTGTTTTCTGTTCAAGATTCAGGTATCGGCATTACTGAAGAGGATCAGACACATTTATTTCAAGTATTCAACCAAATTGACAACTCTATCACCCGTCGTTATGGGGGTACAGGTTTAGGATTATCGCTTAGTAAAAACCTCTTGCATCTAATGGGGGGGGAATTCAAAGTCAGCAGCGAATTGGGTGAAGGCAGTTTTTTTAGCTTTGAGATTGTTATGGATTTACCGACAGAAACAATTGCATACCCTACAAAACAAGCAGAAAGCTTAGCTGAAATAAACAGCGACCCTGATTCAGAGTACACAAACACACGAATACTGGTAGTAGAAGATAATTTATTCAACCAGCAAATTATTGAAGAGATACTGGCCTTAGCTGGCTTTAGCGTGGAACTTGCAGATAATGGTAAAGTAGCATTAGACTTATTGGAACAGTATGAATTTGATGCGATCGTTATGGATGCACACATGCCGATCATGGATGGTTTTGAGGCGACTACACGCATACGTAGTCAAACACGTTTTGACAAAATGCCCATTATCGCCCTAACTGCTGGCGTATCCCAAGATGAGAGAATACGATGCTTAGAAGTCGGCATGGATGATTTTCTAAATAAGCCCATCAATGGACGATTACTTATTTCCACACTAAAACAACACCTTAATTCAGAAATACAAAATAAGCCTCAGCTAAAAAAACCAGAACCTGCAACAGTAGCGACTACTGAAATAAGCAACAATGAAAATAGGCTGAATGTAGATATACTAAAAAAAGAAATTGGTGAAGACCCAGCCAAAGTAGCTAAGTTCTTAAACTTTTTCCAGAAATCTTCACAAGAGATCTGTGCTGAAATCATAACAGCCATCCGTTCACAACAAATAGATGCTGTACACGCAGCGGCTCACAAACTTAAATCTGCAGCACGTACCGTAGGAGCAATTGACCTAGGAGATTTATGTGTAGCTATTGAAGATGCAGCAATAGCCGGTGACTCAGCAAGTCTTAACACCCTATCGCAGCGCTTTGAAGAAGAATGGACTGAGGTCAATAAACTATTGCAGGCTTGGACCAAATAAAACAAGTTGGCTCTAAGTGATTACGAGACTACGATTTTCTCCTAAAGAGTATCGGCAACCTATTGTTCCCACGCATGAATGACAACATTGTGGTGAAGATCGTAGGGGCGTATGCACTAGAGACTGTGAAAGTATTATGACTTTAGCTTCCCCCTTTGTAAAAGGGGGATCGAGGGGGATTTTATTAAGTCATAGGTTATTGAAATTTAATAATAATCTTTTAATAGATCACCCCCCTAACCCCTCTTTGCTAAAGAGGGGAATAAAAAGAATACTTTCACAGTCTCACTACAATGTTTACATACTAACGAGCCTACCTAAGGAACTCTAATAAAAGTTGTAAATAGCTATGCCAAAAACAGAAAATCAGATCGATCGATAGCAATAAAATACTAATGTATAACGACGAACGTTATACAAATAGGCAAGAATAGCGATACGAAAGTGTTGCATTAGATGATGACTTTAAATAAACCCCAATATTAATAATAATTTAAATGACAATCTCGATACTAATAGCCACAGATAATAGTGAACAAGCTCAGCTTATAGTCGCTCAACTTGCCAAAGACTATAGCGATATAGTTATCTCTATTAAATCCCAATCGCTAATTAACGATTTTGACAAACATCAACCTGATGTTTTAATTCTCGCCTTTGCTAATTTGGTTAAAGCACAAGAGTATTACGAAGCTTTATATGAAAGCAGCAATCATATTACCAACTGCACCCATAGAACCGTGCTTTTGTGCCAGCAAGATGAAATAGAACAAGCTCATGAGCTGTTTAGGCAAGAGGTTTATGACGAATATATTCCCTTTATGCCAACCCCATATGATAGCCATCAGTTGCCTAGGGCAATCCATCGGGCATCATTAAGTCTTAAAGCGGGTGCCATTAACGACACCAACTCTGAATTGATTAAACGGGTCCGTAGACTTTCCAATCTGGAAGCAAAGTTTGAATCTGCACTAAAACTTGCCCACCAGCAATTAGATATCGTCAATCAAGCCTCAGATCAAATAAAAATAGATCAATTAAACGTCTTAACTAATTTTCTTCAGAGTCTTAACGAGCTGACTAACAATAGTACAGAGCAAAGCTTACAAGCACTGATAAATGAATTAGAAGAAAACTTAATTAATCAGAAACTTAACACACTCACCATACCCTTATTAAAAATAAAAAATTGGTTTAATGATTTGCGACCCTTAATTAACATATTGGTTAACGAGGTTACTTTATTAAAAGTTGTCGCACAAAAAACACCGCCCACAGTATTGATTGTAGATGACGACAAGTTTGCACAAATGATGCTTAACGATATAGTCGCCACAGAAAATTATTCTGTACTGTTTGCAGATAGCGGTATAGATGCGCTCAAACTATTGCGTAAGCACAAACCCGACATTATTTTAATGGATATGAATATGCCAGCATTAGGCGGCATAGAAACCATTAGTCGCATTAAAAATTCACCGAGGTTTTCGTCTATACCCATCATAATGATAACGGGCAGTAATGCGAAAAAAGATGTCATCGAAAGCTTGAAAGCTGGGGCAGCAGATTTTATTGTTAAGCCAGTAAGTCATGGGATTTTGCTTGATAAAATCGAACTATTACTTCATTAAACAACCATTAAATAGATTACTTAGCCCTAAAATGACATTATCAAGCTATTTAATTCGCACACTTTAACCTTTACCGGCAATAAAAATGACTAACATTGACATTAATTTAAATCTTTATTTAACTGCGTTTGAAAAAATGGCTGATGCAGTATTGCTCTTAAATGCAAAAGATGAACGATTCATAAACTGCAATGAGGCTGCACTTAAGCTATTTGCTTATCCTAATAAAACTGCTTTTCTTAATCAAAAACCTGCTGATATTTCACCAACACATCAAACAGATGGCATAAGCTCTAGTCAAAAAACTACAGAAAGCTACGCATTAGCCAAACAAACCGGTTTTCATCGTTTTGATTGGCAATATTTAAAACATGATGGCTCAACATTTTTAGCTGAAGTTACTCTAACGCCCATTATTGTAGAGGAAGAAGAAATATTCCATATAACGCTACGACGAGAACTTAGCGAACATATTCTTCGTGAGCTAACTGAGCGCATACAAATACCAGAAAGTATCATTAAGAACATAATGGCATATCTTGAGTCAGAGAAAACTAATGTCGCTTCTATGTCTATAGATGAAAAAATCAAAGAACTCAATCAACACACTGGTCCAACGGAGCTTAAAGGGTTAAATATTTTAATCGTAGAAGATGATGCCTTTATGCAAGAAGTCATCACAGAATTGCTAGAGCGCTTCGGAGCGACTTTTATCGTTGCGAATAATGGTGCAGAAGCCTTAGAGGCCTTAGAAAAAGATCAGTTTGATGCTGTATTAATGGATTTACACATGCCACTTATGGATGGATTTGTCGCTACATTGCAAATCCGTAAAATTGAAAAGTTTGCCAATTTACCCATTATAGCGGTCACCGCAAGCGTTAGCGAAGAAGCTAAGCAACGCTGCTTGAGAACAGGCATGAATGACTTTATCAGCAAACCCATAAATGTCAGCGAACTCCTTTCTAAAATCACAAGTTGGACTAAAGTATCTGAATAAGCTAAGTGCCGGTGCCGGAATAAGACCAGCCAAGCGCAGCGCGAGTGGCGTTTCCGGCTACACGTGTTTGCCAGTGCCGGAAACGCTTTCCTTGCTTACGCTCGAAAAGCCTTATTCCGGCCTACGACTNAATAANCAAAGCGTTTGTTATGGGCAATGGAGTCTACTATTCATCATTTGTAGGCCGGAATAAGTCCAGCCAAGCGTAGCGCAGGGTGGCGTTTCCGGCTACACGTGTTTGCCAGTGCCGGAAACGCTTTCCTTGCTTACGCTCGAAAAGCCTTATTCCGGCCTACGACTGAATAAGCAAAGCGTTTGTTATGGGCAATGGAGTCTACTATTCATCANTTGTAGGCCGGAATAAGTCCAGCCAAGCGTAGCGCAGGGTGGCGTTTCCGGCTACACGTGTTTGCCAGTGCCGGAAACGCTTTCCTNGCTTACGCTCGAAAAGCCTTATTCCGGCCTACGACTNAATAAGCAAAGCGTTTGTTATGGGCAATGGNGTCTACTATTCATCATTTGTAGGCCGGAATAAGTCCAGCCAAGCGTAGCGCAGGGTGGCGTTTCCGGCTACACGTGTTTGCCAGTGCCGGAAACGCTTTCCTCGCTTACGCTCGAAAAGCCTT
>TBL_comb47_HYPODRAFT_10005480_pt1 | contig 14117 bp, 4 predicted proteins | sample TroBogypolimnion_40_FD_10682 | JGI IMG/M metagenome (IMG submission 10682)
GAACGGGCCTTCTTTGGTGACAACGGCCGTGCGACAATAAAAGTCAAAGGCCGAGGCTGGATCGCCGAGCCGCCACATTGTCCCAACCGTAAGTGGTATCCAACCATCATACGCTCCCATCGGGCCATGATCCGGTCTGTCGGAATGGGCGGCGGCCGCATCCTGCAGACTCATCGCCCGCATCCAGTCGCGCATGAATAACTCGCGTTTTACGAAGGCATTCATTTCCGTCCTTTGCTCCGGCGACAGATCGTTTTGCAGGGCATTGCCGATATAGGTAAAATCCACGCAATGTCGCAACTCGGTAAGCTTTCCATCCATATGATAAGCGTTCCAAACACCCGTGCCCTTCTTGTAAAGGTCTAGCACTGCAGGCAAAAACGAGTTCGCCTTATCCTGCAATTCCTTTGCCCTGGCCATTTCTCCGTGTAACATATGCCATTCGGCGGCACGCCGCATCATCCATACATCCTGTGCATTGAGAGAAGGCACGCAGTGAATATAGGCTGGAGCGCATTCGAGAAGATTTTGGTTTTCGCCGTAATTCACTAACCCATGCGGTCCTTTGGGCATTGTCTCCCAATCGGTGGCGAAAGCGTCAAGATGGTCGAGAACCGTTTTACCATCTTCCAGTTTCTCGTCCAGAAAAGTGCGGTCGCCAGTCACGCGCAGGTACTCATCCGCCGTTTTAAATATCGTGCAGGCATTGAATGCATAACCCTGACCGGTCATTTTGTTTAAATGCTGGTGGTTATAGCCCTTGTTTTCCTTGAGGTTGATCACCTGACCGATGCGGGCATTCTGGACCAACCAACGGTGTAAAGTAGCCTTCATGCCAGCAGGTTCGAGCAATGCCCACCCCGTCGCCTGCATGGAGGCATCCCAATAATATTGCGTGCCGTCATCCCGTTCTCCACTGGTGACAAAGGATCGGGGCGATACTGCAAACTGCGTCCTCTCCAAGGCGAGCATAGTCTGTGCACCCATGAAGAAGTTGCGCGCCAGCTCATGATTATTGGTCTCCAAAACAGGGAGATTACCGGAAAAATGGGTATTGCCCGGTGTGAAGGCGTCCGCCCAGCGTTGCTCCCAAACCTGTTTGCAATTGTCCATCATCGCATCAAATCGCGCTGCCCAATCGGCCACCCGTGCGTCGGTTTGGACAGCCTGCGACTTCGCTTCATCTCCGGCGACAAATCCCAGAGTCACTTTACCGTTTCCAGGCAACTCGACACTCCACGTCCAGCTGACGACATTTGTTTCCGTTGTCACCAAATCAGGCTTGTGCGAAGGGCGCACAACCGATACTACATTCTTGCGTTGCATCTCATTGATCACGCCGGTGCCATCTGTCTGCAACTCCCCCTGTACACTCAGGGAAAGCACAGTTTTCAGCGGTTTGGAGGCTGTGTTCGTTACGCTGATTCGGCAAAGTACCCCGCGCTGCTCGTTGACCATCCGAATATCGGTTTCCACCGACAAACCATTGCATTCCTGGTTCCGTCGCAGTGCCCTGTAGGCATAACAGCGGGTTTCGGTGGCCTGATATTCCTTTCCGTCAATCGAGAATTTCACCACGGGATAACCCCGCTGGCTCGGATACAATCCACCCGGATTACAGAAAAATGAAGCCAGGTCGCGATCAACTTGCACCATCTGGTTGAAGTTGTGAACAGCAGGGGGATTGGCCACATCGTTCATCTGTATCCAGTCGCCTGCCATATAATCGAGTGACGGAATGTTTGGAAGTGAAACATTATGTTGCACCGGGGATTTCGTGGCCTGATAGACCTCACTGGTTTCGAGTTGCGCCATTGCTGACGATGAATATATCCCCAACAACATGGCGACTAACTTAATTTTGCCTGCTTTCATAGACCGAATAATAATTTATTTGTTTATTCAATGTTTTGATGTAAACGTATATATATAAATCTTAGAGTACTAATTTCAGTTCAATTAATTGCAGCATAAGGTCTGCAACAAGCTCGCTTGTGTAAGGAGAACCCTGCCATTCAAAACCACTTTTTCTTTCTAACCATGGATCTGCAATGGCCTCAGTCATTGCGCCTCGATACGGACCTTCTGTTACCTGAGTGAAGAAGTTTAGCTGCATCACCTGGTTCTTGAGCGAATCAAAAAGCGGATTTTTTGTTTTTCTAAATAATCTATCCAGACATTGGATCTTTCGGTTGCCATAATTGTACACTGAATACTGGTTGAAGTGTTGTTGTTCGCTGTGTGCGCACTGGGTTGGATTCTTCACCCAACTTAACTGCTTCGGACACCAGTACAACAGCCCATAGTAGGCGTTGGCGACAGCATGATCGAGACAATCCTTTTCACCTGTCTGATCAAATTTGTTTAGCCAAAACTCAACCACGGCGTAAATACTATCCTGTTCAAAGTCTTCAGGTGGAAGGTCAGGATGCATTCCTGTGTACCAGAATCTGCCCTCCACGTTCGTCCGAAGAAATTTTTCCAGATCAAGACCCAACCTATTATATTGTTCATTTCCTGTGATTTTGGCAATAATAGGGAACCCTACAAGGGAGCGCGCGCATACTGTAGATTGTGATTTCTTTCCCGTACCAATCTCAACTGATTGAGGCAGTCCGCCATCCGGATTTTGTTGCGCCATTATCCAGGAGAGCGAATTAATAGCTGCTTTATACCAATCCTGACGGTCAATACCTTCCTTTTCTTTCACAAGTTGCCAGGTTTGAAGTATATAACGCGATGCCCAGAGATTCATGTCCACCTTGTAACCATTATGGTTCCAGTCCCAACTGCAAAAGCCTTCTGCTTCACCATTCTTTTTGAAGTACCAACTTGTATGAAATACGCCACTTTCCTGCTGTCCCTTCAGTAAAAAGTCAATCTGCTGAAAAGCACGTTCTTTCCACATCTTTTCCCCGGTAATTCCATAAAGCAGGTATTCGTAATAGGCTATATATGGATTGTTCGCGATATAAATAAACGGGGTATTTCGGTGATGTTCATAACCAATGCCTTCACGCCAGCTTTGCATATTGCGACGCCCCTCTAGTGCAAGATCAAATGCTTCCTGAGGAGTACGTACAAACAGAGTGGTTTCCACCTGGTACTCATTCGTCTTCATCCAACTTTGCATTATTGTTGATATAGTTGCAGGAAACTGTCCTGCATCACTAAAAAAGAGCTGAAATGGCATCTGATAATGGACTCCTGCAGATATTTTACCTCCGCCAATACAAAATTGAGGAGGCATTTTCCCATTTTCAAATTTAAAATCAGTCTTACCTGTCCAGGTTGTCGGATTCAAATAGTCAAACCTGCTGTCAATTGCATATAAAATTGTCATTGACAAATCGGGTTTATACACAAGGGCTCCTGGAATGCCGCAATAGCGCATGGGTGAAATTACAACCTTCTCACTGTTTCCTGCAAATGGGTAACTTTGTACACGCCATTCATTGGTAAAACCCTCATGATAGGATATTACGACTTCCCAACCTTCCAAATCTTTATCAACCGACCATGAAGGAGTAAACTGTGCAGCGGCCTGTACAGCATCAACCCTAACTACCATTTCACCCGAAAACGTAACACCATCAATATTTGTCTGACCCCATAGATGGACGGTATGTGTGTCAATTTGTTTTATCTTATTACCATGTACCCAACGGATTTCCTGATTTATAAGATTCCGAAGGAACATAATCCCTTTAACAGGATGGTCCTCAATATTTTTACCATTTATTGAGATAGTTCCAAGTCCCCATCCATCTACAGATTTCACCAGTTGCCAGGTTGTTCCAAAATCATTGCGAAGTAAAATTCCTTTTTTTGCACTGAGCTCGGTGGAAGCTGATAGTTTGTTTCCCAAAGAAAGACCGACCGTTAAAAGACCTGTTTTTTTGACAAATTCCCGTCGGGATTGAGCGTTTGAATTTTTCATAATTAATTTTTGGGCTGTTTTTAAATTTGTATACTATTGATATATTGCATCATATAAAACTCTCTTTATTCTTGCTTTATTCCACAACAAACCGTTTGCACTCCTTCCCCGGTGGCTTCTATCTCAATATTTCCGGCTGACTTTCCACTCTGGACGATAATCTGACATTTTCCGTTATACATCGTTCGTTTATAGTCTCCATTTAAACATCTTTCGTCTTCAAGACTTTCCATATTTCCATTTCCAACACCCAAAATTTTTGCATCTCCTTTTATTTTAAAACGGAGTAAATTCGTAGCATCCTGGACTTCCCGGCCTTTTCTGTCTTTTACTGTAAAATTCACGACAACAGCATCCTTACCATCTGCCTTTATACTTTCCCTGTTTGGTGTCGCATTTATTTGATAAGCCACATCAGTTGTTTCAATAACTTTCTCAATTTTACGGCCTTTTCGATATGCGATAGCTTTTACGGCGCCTGGCTGATACTCTGTGATCCACTCTAAATGCCCATTATGAGGCATTTCCTTTGCACCTAAACTTTTACCATTTACAAATATCTCAACCTTGTCGGCATTGCTATAGCAACCTATTTTCACTCTTTTCCCTTCTTTTCCTTTCCAATTCCAATGAGGGAAAACATGCAGTACATCTTCATCCTGCCACCAACTTTTATAGTAGTAATACCTGTCCTTTGGAAAACCACATAGATCCATTGCTCCAAAATGAGCAACAACATATGGCCATTTATTTTCTCCACGATAATCATAAGCTGTCCAGGCAAATCCTCCCATAAACCAGGCGTATTTATCAACTGTATTCCACCAGGCTTCTGTAGTAAGCCTGTTTTCAGTATTAAGATTTACATCATCATCTAAAAAATAGTTATAACCTGTAGCCGGAGCATTTGGCATTTCCGTCCCAATTAGGGGTTGATCAGGATGCTCCTTTTTGTATCTCGCATAGTCTCCGTTGTAGTTGAACCCCCGGACGGGTATTACGGTACTTATTCCCTGATAGGAATCTCCGCTATTGTCACCATGTGTTACGGAACGGGAAGGGTCAAGATTCCGCTGCACCTCCACCATCTCCCGTGCGATCCTCATTCCTTTATCTGTTTGCTGCACAAGGTTTTCCTCATTGCCTACACACCACATAAACACAGATGGGTGATTTCTATCCCTAATAATTAAATCCTTCCATTCCTGTATAGCAGCAGAACTTGTTCCAAATTGACGTGTTTCAGCCAAAACAAGCACACCTAACTCATCACAGGCATCCAGCAATTCCGGTGTATTAGCATGATGACAACGATAACCATTGCCACCCATCTCTTTTATCCATTTTATTCTTTGATACTGGATGGCGCCTGGCACAGCAATCCCAACTCCGGCATGATCCTGATGATTGGAGAAGCCCTTCACTTTTACATACTTCCCATTAATGAAAAGACCATCTGGTTTAGCCTCTACTGTTCGTATTCCAAATCGGGTAGTATACCGATCAACCTCTTTGCCATTTTTCTTAATGATGGAAACAGTCTTATGCAAATATGGATCCTCCAGTGACCATAAATGGGGATTTGTAACTTTTACCTGTTGTTGTATTTTTATTACTCCACTTCCTGGCAAATCAACTTTCATGCTATTAAATGCAGCTACCTTTTGCCCTTCACTGTTTATTAAATAAGACTCTAGCTCACAACCTGTTTCTTCAAATAATTTGTTTTCAATACTAGTTTCCAGGTGAATAATTGCATTTGAATTATTGTTTATAAGTTCTGAATGTACATAAGTACCGTTCACTGGAACATGAATTTTATTACTTTGAATAAGCCAAACATTACGGTAGATCCCTGCTCCTTCGTACCACCATCCCTCATAACCAGTTGCATCTACTTTGACCACAATTATATTTGGTTTATCATAAAACAGATAATTTGAGATGTCGAATGAAAAGCTGTTATACCCGCTCTCATTATGCCCAACTCTATCTCCGTTAACAAAAACTTTGCAGTCACGATAAACCCCATCAAATTCTATAACATAATTACTACCTGCATCTTCAGGCGATAAGGAAAACTTTTTTCTATACCATCCCACACTATTTTCCGGATAGGCAGTACCAATTGGTTTATAACCATGAAAAGCATAAAACAATTCAAATTCCTGAGGCTTAACAAATGGAAGTTCTACCGCCCAGTCATGGGGCAATTGCAATTGACGCCAACTGCTATCATCAAAATCGGATTTTAGTATAACCGCATAGGGTGCTAAATAACTATCATTACTCAGCTTGGCATCAACCCCTCCATGACCGCCATAATTAAAGTTTCTTGCAGGGTTAGAAGCATGTCCCAACCTAAATTTCCATCCTTCATTAAAATCTATTTTTTCTCTAACGCTTTGCCCATTTATTATAGTTACTGTCAACATCAAACAGCACAGCATGACGTGTTTTATGTTTGCAATTTTTCTTCTCATTTCCTCAATCATTTTTGACTGTCTTAAAAACATATTTTTCACCTTTCACCGTACTAAATTTCACCGTTCCTTTACCGGTAGCAATTACTTCTCCTTTGCTATTGAAAACTGTTAATTTGTTCCTGAAAAATATTTTACACTCATTACCATTATTGGAAATAAGTTCGCCCTTTGTGACTTCTCCCTTTTCCCAACTGAAATTCACAACAAAAGCCCCTCTTGCATGCAGTCCTTTTATACTGCCTGATTGCCATTCCCGGTTTGAAGGCAATGCAGGCAAGAGACGTATGATCTCATCTGGTCCATGGCTTTGCAAAAGCATCTCGGCCATTCCTGCCGTTCCGCCAAAATTACCGTCTATTTGAAAAGGAGCACAAGCATCAAACAAATTGGGGTATGTACCTCCCGATCCACTGGAATACTTAGCTCCCAATGGTTTTAGTAAACGATGTATGAATTTTAAGGCTTTGTCGCCATTGCCAAGCCGTGCCCAAAAATTAATCCTCCACGCTGCACCCCATCCGGAAACATCTTCACCACGAGTATCCAATGTCTTTATTGCCGCCTTAGCTAATTCCGGAGTGTCCCATGTAGTAATTTCGTCATAAGGATATAATCCATATAATTGGGAAGCATGGCTGTTACTCCCCTTGAAGGCATCCTCCCAATCGTCCAGCCACTCGTTTATGTCACCATTTTTCCCTATGGCAGTGGGAGCTAAACGCTTTCTCGTATCTGATAATTTATCCGCAAAAACGGAGTCAATATTTAATATTTGGGCGGAGCTAATAACCGCAGCAAATAAATCGCGACAAATTTGCATGTCTATTGTGGGTCCCATACAAGTATTCCCCTTAAAACCATTGGGCATGATGTAAGTATTTTCAGGAGAATTAGAAGGGGCGGTCACCAAATAATGATGTTCCGGCTCTTCTATCAAAATTGATTCCAAAAACTGAGCTGCCCCTTTCATTATCGGATAGTACTTGTGGAGGAAATCTTTGTCCTGCGTATAATTATAATGTTCCCATATATGCCTGCAAAGCCATGCACCTCCTGAGAGAGTTGATCCCCATCCTGCCCCCTCGCCTGGCGAAGTGAAATGCCAGGGATTCGTGATCACGTGTGCCACCCAGCCGGGTGCATTGTAATAAGCTTTAGCAGTTTTCTCCCCGTTTGGCACCATTTGTTCGATCAGACGAAATAAGGGGGTGGACAATGACGACAATCCTGTAACGTCTGCAGGCCAGTAATTCATTTGAAGGTTAATGTTTAAATGGTAATCGCCGTTCCAGGGCGTTAAATACTCCTCGGCCCATAATCCTTGCAGATTTGCAGGTACGCCATCGGGGCATGAGGATGAGATTAGTAAGTATCGACCATAATTAAAGTACAATACGGGTAGTTGCGGATCGTTCCCATTATTTGCATAATTGATTAAACGTTCCTCTGTACTCATGCTGTCTACAGCCGGATTTTGCCTTGTTAAATTAAACCGGCAAGCATTAAAATATTTCTGATATGCAGCAATATGTGCATCTTTAAGCGTATTATAATCTTCTTTTATAGCAATTTTAAGTCTATTAGCGGCCACTTCTTCGGGAAGAGAGTTATCTAAGCTCCCTTGCAAAACATTATAGTTGGTTTCGGCTGTCAGGTACAATATACATTCACTGGCACCTTCTACATGTATTTCATTGTCAACGATGGTTTGTTTGCCACCCTGATTAACCGCTTGCATCATTGCGGCATATTTCATCCCCAATTTATCTTCATCCCGGAGCTGCCCGCTCATCATTAAGGACCCATTCGTGGTAACAATTTTGGCCCGCTCCTTTCTCGACATTGAAGTGGAAAAATTTAGCTTCCCTTTCGTTGCTTTTAATTTAACTGCAAGTATGTTTTCTTTCAGGGATGTAAATGCTTCTTCTGAATAGTTAATCCCATTATTTTTACTCCATGATACTGTAGATATGGCATTTTCTATATCCAGTACCCTGCTGTAACCTGTAACCGTTGAATTTGAATCATTCCAGTTAATCCGCAAATCACCCAATGTTTGGTAACAACCGTAATGATATTCTGCCCCTTCTTTCGGACTGCCAGACCCAACACCTTTGCAAACAAAATGCTTTTTGAGCAAATCCTGTGCATCTTTATTATTGCCTTCCAATAACAATTTTCGAATTTTTGGAAGGTACTTATAAGCATCTTCCTTATCGGCATCCTGCTCTCCACCCGGCCAGAGCGTATGTTCATTTAACACTATACGTTCGTGGTTGGGATCTCCAAAAATCATTGCTCCAATTTTTCCATTACCTATTGGAGATGATTCGGTAAAGTGTTTGGCAGGTTGCTTAAAATAGAGTGTTGTATCAGGCGATGGCTTTTGGCTAACATTGCAAGGGAAAAGCGGCAAGAACGTGAATAAAATAATATATTGAAATAACCTTTCCATTTTTTGTAATTATGATATTATACTTAAAGTCCTGATTTGATTTTTTTGAACCTAAAATATTTTGGTGTATGAGCAATAGCGATTCATTAATTCAAAGTTTGGAAGTAAACATATATTGTCCGGAACCCACCAACAAAACTGCTTTCCCATTTTCTGATCGTAAGAAACTTACATTCTTGCTTTGTGATATTGATAGGTTATTAACTTTGACCAATTCTTTATTGGTCGTTGGTATATATACGGTGGCGGTTGTGTTTGCAGGAATGGTCACCTTCATTACCAATACTTTTTCACGTTTCTGCCAATTGCATACTATTCTTCCATACACAGAGTTGTAAGAGGAGTTTACCCAATGCAAGTTACCCACAACATTGGGTTTTATCACCATCTTTTTGAACCCCGGAGCGTCAAGCCGAATCCCTCCGATCGACTCATATATCCATCCTGCAATATTACCGGCAAGAGATGGCATCAATACCTGTCCTCCATGCCACATCTCTTTCATCAAATAATTGTCTGAACCAATCGTATTGCTATACCAGGAGGGATAATCTTGTTTCGTGGTCATCTCCCAACCTAACTCTGGGGCAACGTCGGTCATTACCTTCAGCAGATAGGGAGTAGAACAAAAGCCGGTAGAAAGATGATTGCCGTGCGCTTCAACCTCTTTAATAAGTGCCTTTTCAACTGATGCCTTTTCATTTTCAGGCACAAGTCCGGTCGCCAAAGCTAAAGCTTGTCCTGCTTGTGTGGGAACCCGGTTGCCTGTCCACCAAATTTTATGAGGAACTATACCATACAAGGCACTTGACGGATAACCCGAAATAACTTTCAATTCCGGCTCGCCGTAGATACCGGTCTGTTTATCCAGGTAGGTATCATTAAACGTGGTTTTTATGTTCAATGCCAGGTTGGCATAAAGCTGCGACTCTTCCACCTTCCCCAATAGTAGTGCTGTTTTGCTTACGATGGTAGCATAAAGATAATAGGCAGGGGTATTAATTAATGGTCGCGCTGTTTCTTCAATCGGACACCAGTCGGTAAGTCCCCAATTCTGCAAACCATCCCTCGTTTTACTACGCAGATATTCCGTATAATAGGGTTTCAATGGTGGGACATGTGCTTTTTGAAAGTACTTCGTTTTACTGCTCAGGAAATCGACATAACGTTTCATTGCCGGATAAGACTCTTTCAGGAATGATTCGTTGCCATAATACTGATATAAATTCCAGGGAAGCCAAACCACACAACCGCCCCACCAAGGACTGTTATAATCATCAAAGAAAGGGCCCGGGCTTATATTCGGAACGTTGCCATCTCCTCTTTGGTCGTTCATCATATCCAACTGCCAGCGTTCATACAATCTTTGAGCATCGAACAAGTAAGCATTTGACACAAACATACCCTCTATATCCTGCGTCCATGCTTTCCATTCGCGAGTAGGGTCTAATGGTAAAAATGAGGTATAGTATTCAGAAGTTTTGCGTACAATATCTTCCAAACTATTCAACAGCCCATCAGAGCAACTAAAATCGCCATTCGTTTTCCACCCGTTAGAAATAACGCGAACATACACATCTCTTAATTTCGGGGTTTGTGTTGAACCCTTTATGGAAACCTGTTTTATGCCAATGTTAAAAAAGCGTGGCTCGTAAGTTTCATCCCGATTATCCCCTGCTAAAATAAAAGTACTGCGATGGGGATAGTTCTTATCTATCGGAATGGTGGTTACGGTAATTGACGTACCTTTCTCGCCCTTCGTACAAAAATGAACCACACCTGTTATTTCACTTTGAAAATCAAAAAGGTACGTTTTGGTCGAATCAATATATTTCATGGATACCGGATATATTTCACGGATAATCCTGCAAGGATCTTCCTTTTGTCGGATCAACATCCCTATTGGTCCGTTTACCTCTTTTGCTGTATTCCAGTTATTTTCGGGGTAACCCGATTTGTCCCAACCCGGATTTGATTTTCGGAGGTCAATATCTTCTTCAGAAACCCAACTTCGAATAATTTCTCCAAACGACCATTTCCAATTTTCGTCTGAGACGATGGTCGTATCCGTTCCATCTTCATAGGCTATATGCAGGTCAAGAAGCATTTTAGGCTTATCGATATAGGCCCTTTTGTGAAATTCGTGTCCCCATGGGTCTTTTATCAGGTTATACCAACCATCTACCAAGGTAACTGACAATGCTTTACGCCCCTGGGTCGACAAAGCTTTAGTCACATCGTACGCCACATACTGAGTGCGTTTATCGTACGAAGTAAATCCGGGACTCAAAAAATTGTCTCCAACTTTCTGACCTTCAATGCTCAATTCCGAATACCCTAATCCGCAGAAATAGACCATGGCTCGTTTTACAGGCTTTTGTATCCCGATCTCTTTACGAAAATATACCCCTCCGTGTTTGTTGTCGGCTTTTGCCCCTATCCATTTACCCTGCCAATCATTCTGGCTCATCCTACCAGTCGAAAAAGTTGCTGGTTGGCTCCAGCCGAAATCTTTTCCGGCATTGGAATTCACTTTAACTTTCCACCAATATTGTTTGCCGGATTGGAGCGGTTTCCCTTTATACATCACCCCAATTGAATTGTCACTCTCTATTTCTTCACTATCCCACAGATCACCCTTACCGTGCTTTAGATCCATCTCGTTTGAGGAGACCAATACCCGATAGGATTTTTGCAAAACACCTCGTTCGGAAGAGGTTATCCACCACGACAAACGTGGATTGTAAACGTCCATTCCGATCGGATTTTCCTCGTTCTCACATCGTAAATTTTGTATCGAATTTGGTTCTTTTATTTCAGGAGTTTGGGAGGTATCAAAAGGAGTTGCTTTCATCTCTTTTCCAAAAGCCTCCACTTCTGCCAATTGGAAATAGAAGTTGTTTCCGTCAGCTTTGCGCAGCCGCGATGCCTCAATTTTTATGAAGCGCACTTTTGTTTTAGCGAAAGTAAATACTTGAGCGTTTCCATTTACCGGAGCTGGATAACTCTTTTTTTGCAGTACTACTTTCCACGGTTCACCCTCCTGACAAAGTTGAATGTTAAAATCTTCGGGGAATCCTTTTCCTGCGTTTGCACCATCGCCTCGTGGAAACAATGAAATTTTCTCTATTTCATACGTTGAAACTAAATCAATCACCACATATTCGGGATATAAATGATGTTCTGCATAATTGGGAAATGCTTTACTACTCCATCCAATAGCCCCCTTTTTCCCATCGGTCAACTTATGCACCGACCAGCCATTTGATTCCAACGAGGAGAAGGCAGAAGTGGATTTGCCTCTCGCAATATTCTTCTGTGCTTTTAATGCTGCACAGCTGACAAACAATACGAATAGCACGAGAACTAATTCTGTTCCAATTTTTTGTTTCATGAAATTTTTCTTTTTATGCCGCATTGACGACCCTGTCAGGCTCTTCCCATTCGGCTTTGTAAAAATGACGCTCCCTTATCTTCTTCATTCTGCACAACGCAACCGGACAGGCCCCAATAGCCCTGATGGGACCGGCTTGAATAATTCAACCTTTATTTGGTAAAGATCATTTTTCTTGCATTTGATATTGAGAGTTCCCTTTTGAAACATGTCAATGACTCTATTTTGAGCCTTGTTTACGACTTCAAACCGTAAGGTATTGATGCCAGTTTTCAAAAATTTAGAAATACCGAGTTGAAAAGGTGTTGTCCAGATGCAGCCAGCACATTTCCCATTAATGAATACTTCGGCAGATTCAAGTACCTTCCCGCCATCTAAAAACCATGGCTTATTAACCTCATCCCCCTTTAAAGTGAAATTCGTTTCATAGTCGACAATCCCACTAAACATCCCTATTTCAGGTATTTCAGTCCACAATTTCAGGGTGTCGGATATAAGGTGATGTTGGGTGCCTTCATAATCCACCCACGACAATTTCCACTTTCCATCTATGGGCTTAATCCGCTTCATTATCCGATAATCAATTGGTTTAATATCCTGTTGGTTCATACCAGCTTCGGCTTCTGTGACTGCAACCAATTCGGTGGGATTTAAAGCCAAATGGATACCCCTTCTTCCCTCGGGATTCATACGGTGTTCGGCTGACGAAAGCTCTCCAGTGCGCGGATTTCCAACAATTATTTGGGTGGAATTTTGATTAATATGGGATAAGGGCACCCAAATGTCAAGGTAATCTTCGGCATTGTTCCGGATGAGGTATGTCGTACTATTTCCACTTTTCACACGAAACGTGGTCAATTTATCACTAATACCTTCCTCCATCACTCCGCAGGTATGAAGTAAACTAAGTAATTCTTCGACATTGGATGCGATATAGACTCCTCCTTTACCCGACTTAGTGTTTTTTGCCATTTTCTGAAGCGTCCGGTTGGATTGCGACATATCCTGGATAAGTGGCAACCCCTTGGGTTCTGCAAGTGGAATCTGTTTCAGAAAAATAATTGTAGCTCCATCCCTGACCAATTGTTCCAGTTTTTCAAGTGCTTTTGCCGCTATCATTTTAGTTTCGGGTATGACTAACAGTTTGTAGTTCGCTACTCCGGCTTTAATAATTCCATTTTCCACGCTCGTTTTCTCAAGAATCACCTCGTCAGAGCAAAAATCAGTTTGCAGTCCTCTTTTAATAAGTTCGGAACGGGTATCAACCGCTTTACCTCCAAGTTCTATGGCCGAATTACTGTTTCGCCAGACAAAAGGCTGTTTCCAGTTGAATCCTCCCACATTGGGTTTATTCCAGTAATCGTGGATCGACCAAAGCATCAAAACATCCGTATTCGGGGTTGACTCCTGAAGAATATACTGCAACCGTGCAAAATATTCATTCAGATAGCGGATATGTTTGAAAAATGGCTGTGTCTCACTAAAATTGCCCCCTGCATAATACATTGGTCCGGGCCAGGGTTCGCTTTGAGGGGTGAAAGGAACTCCGTGATATATTTTGTGGTTCAATCCCTCCATGACCATTCCATCGCCCTTTTTGCGATAATAATCGAGATAGTCTATAAAGTTATTATTGCCACCCAAACCCCAGGTATACGCTTCACAGGAAATCAATTTTTTGCCAAAAATATGGGCAGCGGAAGTATTATATGGAGGGTCATCTTCGGGAATATCGGCTGCACCGCAGGTGTTGATTGGATTTGCGGGATCACCGGTATACTGGTATCGCGTTTGAATTCCATATTGGTTAGCCCATTTGGTCCACCTCTTCACAAATTCAAG
>TBL_comb47_HYPODRAFT_10005481_pt1 | contig 14117 bp, 10 predicted proteins | sample TroBogypolimnion_40_FD_10682 | JGI IMG/M metagenome (IMG submission 10682)
CGGCGATGGCCTCGCAAGACGCGCCCTTCTCGCGCAGTTCAACAATCACATCCCGGCACGGCTGGAGGTTCTGGAAACGCGGCCGGCGGCGCGGCTGAAACTGCGCGGCCGCCTCTCGGATGAGATTTGCGTCAGAGCCAAGCATACGACGGAAAGGTGACGGGAGATTGCCCGGCAACTGCGCTGGTATTGCCGCCGGATGGCCGTCGGCATTGCGGCGGCAACTTCCCGACCATCTGCCGGGCAAATGCCCGGAAACCGTCCGACACTTTCCCGGCATTTGCCCGGAGCTTGCCCGGAAGTTTCGCCGGCAATTCCGCCGAATCGGCGGCGGAAGTAACGCCGGCAATCCGACGATAGTTGCGGCGGACATCACCGCAGCTGGCCGTAGGCAATCCGGCGGCAATTCCGCCGGACTTCCGCCGGCAAATCGGCGGCAACAAAATCCTTGCGCCAGCAAGGAGTAAGGCGTGGACTTTATTAAACATGATTGGAAATGGATTGCTTCCGTTGTTGCAGCAACTCGTCGCGCCAGGTCTTTAGCTGCTCGGCGACGCGTTCGATGCGGCTGGTTTGTTCAATGGCGTTCACTCCAATTCGTCCGGCGTAACGGCTTCCCAGATGCGAGTTCGGCATCTGCAAAACGGAATGAGTGGCGTCGGTAGTGATGCGCTCACCAAGTTTTTTCAGGACTTCGATGGCGTTCAATAATTCGGCAGTGGTGGGTGTTGTCATGGTCAGGTGAAACTCAAGATTGTTCGTTTGTCATGGCGACAGTTCACCATGAATCAACCGTGCGAAGGTGTATCTGATACACAAAATGCGCGGACACTTTTGATAGTTTCGCGGCATGGTCACGGCCAAGACGCAATACAGCCTGAAGCACGCCCAGGAATACTTCGAGGAACACCTGTGCGTCGGCGACTATTATGATGAGGGTCAACGCGTGGCCGGCCAGTGGATCGGAGCGGGCGCGGAACAACTTGGTTTGACCGGCAAAATTCGCGCGGATGATTTCCTGCGGCTCTGCGAAAACCAGCATCCGACCACGGGTGAGACCTTGACCCAACGGCTGAACACCACGCGGACGAATGGTGATGAGAACGCGGCGAACCGGCGGGTCTTTTATGATTTTACCTTTTCACCGCCAAAATCCGTTTCACTGGCGGCCTTCCTCGGCGCGGATGAACGCATTCTTGCTGCACACGGTCGGGCGGTGCGCTGTGCCTTGCAGGAATTTGAAAAATTCGCCGCCACCCGAGTTCGTCTGGCCGGTGCCCGCAATGGCCGTCTGACCGGCAATTTTGCCGCCGCGCTGTTCACCCATGAAACCTCCCGCGCGCTGGACCCGCATTTGCACACTCACTGCATTGTCTTCAACGCCACGTTTGACCCGGTGGAAAATCGGTGGAAAGCGCTGGAAAATTATGAGCTGCTTCGCGCCCGGAAGTTTGCCGAAAACATTTATTACCACGAGTTGGCCCGCGACCTCCGAAGTTTCGGCTACCAGATTCGCAACCAGTCGCGCGGTGATTTCCAAGTTGAGGGTGTTTCGGAAGCCCTGTGCGAGCGGTTCTCCAAGCGGCACGCTCAGATTGATGCCGCGCTGGAACAATTGCTGGCCGACCAACCGGAATTATCAGGCACCAACCTGAAGGAATTGCGGGCGCAATTGGCGACCGAGCGACGGGCGCGGAAACAGAAGGATTTTAGCCGCGACGAACTACGGACTTTATGGAATGCCCAGTTAACCCAGCCTGAACGCGAATCACTCGCCCATATTCAGAAAAGCTCGGAGCAAAACGTAAATAACAAGGAACCCATCGGCGTGGCCGAAGCCGTGCAATGGGCCGAGGAACATTTATTCGACCGGAATTCGGTCGTGCTGGAATGCCAGGTGTGGCAGGAAGCATTGGGCCGGGCGCGGGGCGAAAATTTCTCCATCGAGGAACTCAAGGAATCCACCCGCCAGCATAATTACATCCGCGATGCCGAACGCCCGAACGAGGTCACGATGCGCGAAGTCTTGATGCGTGAAATGGAAATTGTCCAGCACGTCAAGGATGGCGTCGGCGTTTGCCGTCCCCTCGTGGACGATCCGCAGTCGGGGAATCCAAAACTGGATGACGAGCAGCGCCTAGCTCTGGACGCATTGCTGCGTTCCACCAACATCGTGTCACTGTTCCGGGGCGGTGCCGGCACGGGCAAAAGTTTTGTCCTGCGCGAACTGGTGGATCAAATCCGGCAATCTGGCCGGCGCATCGTGGTGCTGGCACCGCAGCGCCAGCAGGTCGTGGACATGGAAGGCGCTGGCTTCCCGTCACCGACGACGATTGCCAATTTTCTGCTCAAAGGCGAACTGACCGCCGGTGCGGTCGTGGTCGTGGATGAGGCCGGCCAAATTGGTGGTCGCCAGATGCACCGGTTCTTGCAACTGGCCCGCGAGCGGAATGCGCGGGTGATTCTTTCCGGCGACACGCGCCAGCATGGCGCGGTCGAAGCCTCCGATGCGTTGCTCGCCATTGAGCGGTATTCCGGCATTGCGCCGGTGGAATTGCACACCATTCGTCGGCAAGATCCGTCACTGGCCCGCAGTCAAAGTGAACGGGCGCGCATCAAGCAATATCGTAAGGCGGTGGAAGCGGCGGCGGCGGGCAAGCTGGTCGAATCGTTCAAGCGGCTCGACCAGATGGGCGCGATTGTTGCCTGCGGTCTGGGTGAACAGTCGGACAAGCTGGCCGATGAATACCTCCGGTTGGCAGAAGATAAAGCATCCGCCGTCGTCGTGTCGCAGACCTGGTCAGAAGTCCATCGCGTCAATTCCCGCGTGCGCGACGCGCTCAAGTCCAAAGGATTGCTCGGCGTCAATGATGTGCCTGTTCAAGCGCTTGAAAAATGCGACCTGACGAATGCCCAAAAACGCGATGAGCGCTTTTACCCGAAGGATGGCGTGATTGTGTTCAATCAAAAGGTGCGGCAGGCCGTGCCGGGCACAAACGGAAAACTGCTGGGCATCGTCAAGACCGGCGTGCTGGTCGAGTTGGACGGCAAATGCGTAACCGTCGCCAACAAGCTGCTCGACAAAATCACCGTCTGCCGCCCGCGCGAAGTTCCGGTCGCTGCCGGCGAGCGGCTGCACCTCAAGGCTAATCGCAAACTGGCCGCCGGTGCGCGCACGACCAACGGTGAATTGGTCACGGTCAAGGCGGTCCGCGCCGATGGCGGAATTGAACTGGCTGATGGCCGGGTTTTGGAAAAGGGTTTCCGCGAATTTTTACCCGGCTACGCGGTCACATCCTACGGTTCGCAGGGCAAAACCGTGGATCATGTCCTCTTTTCCGATTCCGCCATCAAGGCGGCGACCAACGCCCAGCAATGGTATGTCACAATTTCGCGCGGGCGACGCGGCATCCGTATTTTCACACCGGACAAAATTCAACTGCGGGAAAATCTGGTTCGCTCCGGTCACCGCCCGCTGGCGCTGGAACTGGCGCAAGGTTTTCGTCCTCGTCATGGCAACCGGCTTTGGGACCGGCTACATGGTTATCTGCTCCGGTTCGGCCAGCGGGCTGCCGACACATTCTGCCGCCTGAAAAAGTCACGTCACCATAAACATCAACACCAAAAAAAACATGAGCACAAAATCACCCGAATGTTACACCACTGACCCGCAGGCGCGCTGTCTGCGCGTTGAAGCATCACCCCGGAAAATATTTATTCTACCGCTTGATCAATTGGCGTTTGCCGAACTGGACAGCGACGGCAAGGAGCAATTGCTTCAATTGTCATTCGCCACCCATGAAGTCATGGTTCACGGCACCGCGCTCCGGCGAATTGAAACCGCCCTGCACAAATTGGAATTATCATTCCTGGCCGTGTTGCCGGCTAAATATCTTCCGCTGGTGGCCGATGGCCAGCCGAAGATCCGGGACATTGTGGTCACGAAAATAAAGCCTGTCGCTGAACCGAATCAGTCAAATTAGCAATCAATTGATCAGCTCTTGGCTTCGGCCTGCGATTCGGTGAACGGGTAAGTGGAGCAAAGGCGCAGAGACGCAGGAACGGAGCCGCAGCGAAACGACCGTCACCGAACCGCAGGCGGAAAGCCGCCGATTATTCGGAATCGTATGCCGCTCGTGACGAGCGCGCTTTCTTGCGGACGGAACCGGCGCGGTCGTGCGGGGCACAGGGCCGACCGGCAGCCGGGGACGGGAGCAAGAAAGCGCGTTGGTCACGGCGGGGTTCAAAATCCGTTTCCCAAAGCGGAACAAATCTCAGGAATCTGCATGACCTGTATTGGTCGCTGATAAAAAAGTTAAACTATTTTTTGCCTTGAAGACATTGGATAAAATTCGTGTCGAATTTGTAAATCGGCCAGATGACACCGCGTAATATCAGCGCGCAATTGTGTCAAGCGAGGTGGATGACGATGGTTTTAGCCAATGTTTACAATGGTTCAGCCGGCAAACTCGTCCTCCGCCAAAAGTGCGCCTGATAAAATAGTGGTGTCGTTGAATAAATCAGCGACGGAACCAAGCAACAAATTATGGAAACAACTAAAATGGCAGACACACTCAAAAGCATCAACACCACCCCGCACCTTTGCCGGAGTAAGGTGAAACAAACCGCGCTGGAAATTGCCGCCGCCATCCGCCCGGCCAATAAATTCAGCCGGGTGGGCATGAGCTTCGTCGAGCGCATCGAAGCGAAAGTCCGCGCGGCCATCCGGGAGGAGGTCAGGATTCATCCCAGCAAAGGCAAGACGCTTTTATGACGCAACTATGATCTCGAACCCGTAGCCAGAGGATGTGAATTGACTCGTTTGACTACGGCCATTTCGTTGCCAAAATTCAACGGCCGGGCAAAGGCATGCCCGGCGGTAAATGGACTGGCGGTTTTTGCACCTCAGCGGCTGGAGCCGATTGTGAAGGCTGGTCTGGGAATGTTGGAATTGGAATGCCAACATCGGGAGGATTACGCCAAAGGCTTGTATTAGCCTCGACGTTGATTCCTAGAGACTTGATGGATCTGTCACTCATGTCCACCTCGGCTTGCACATAGCTGCGGGTGGTTTCTGAATACGGGTCAACCAGCCAGTAGAGAAAGCAGCGGGCAAAATAATTTGATCCGTATTTGCGAGGCGGAGTGATTGCGGGGGCTTTGTCCATGTGGAGATTTTTTGGGGAGTAACCCAACTGGATAATGGCTTTTTTGACCAAGGTAACGGCTTCATTGGTGGTCATGTTGATTGCACCAAAATAATTTTCGGCTGGCTTGTCAAAATCTGGTGGCTTGCCTGCCTCGACATAATACCAGGCATTCGGCGCATTATAGACAGTCACCTGTCCGTGATTGTAATGAAAGCACGGCCCCGTTTTCAGATATATTTCCGCAAATGGTTCGGTGTGGGTTATGCCACAAGTATAATGTGACATGTCCACGTCGTTCATTGTTATGGGTGTGTTGACCGGCAAACCGGCGTTCTGAACAAATTCAGAAACTTGTGGCAGAATGGCCTTCAGAAATGCCAAAGAATACGCTTGGCCAGGGTTGTTGATTTTTGTTCCGCCGACAAGTTCGCTTCGCGGCCCTTGTCGGATTACCCGAGGATGCACACTCAATTGCGGGTCCGGTCCCCAGATGCTTCTGCTGGTCAAATGCAACGAGTCAATTTGACCGTTTTCAGCATCCACTTCAATTTGCGCAGTCCTCGCACCAGGATTACCAATTTTGAAATCATTCTTTCTATTGAACCATTCAATCCGGTATCTCGGAATATAGTTTGTGCCAATGTGTTCCAAGGGTGCAACCTTGGGCGGACTGTCCAAGCAAAGCATTTCATCGGTGTATCCCAGTTTCTTGACTGCGTCACGCGCTGTTTGGATGGCTTCCTCTTTTGTCAGGACGACCTTTCCAAAAAATGTCGGAATGAGTTTCGGGTCTTGTAACCCCCAATAGCTGCGAGGGGATTCAAACGAATCCACCACGCCTTTTTCAAACCAAAAATCATAACCATTAGACAACCTCACGAGTCCGCCGATTTTATCGCTCAAGTTTGAACAATTGAAACGGCGAACTTGCGCGATGGTGACCGGTTGGGGAATTGGTAAATCAAGCTTTTGAGAAAAGTCTGATATATGTGGCATGATTGCCACCAGCACCGCGTTTGAATAGGCGGCTGTGATTTCTATGATGTCGAATGGCATGGCAATAAAAGTTTTTTAGATTTTGTGGATTTAGCCGGCTTACGGCCAGTCTCCCCGGTGATTGTATGCGTCAATTCTCAGTTGTGGATAGCCATAGATTTGCAGATTCTCGCCGGGTTGAATAGGAAACCCATTCACTGGAGGTAAAGAATCCCTCGCCGTTTGAATGGCATCGGTAAGGGTCCGATTACCCAAGTCTGAATCCCAATAAAACAGGAACTGCGTTAGAAACGCCGGCACTTGCCATGGAATTACGCCGTCATATTTAATTCCGTTGACATAGTATCCGCCGCTCCCGTCGGGTTGGATGTAATTGAAGGACCGATAAGTATGGGTGCTGTATGCGCAAAAGGCGGCTGGACGCATTCCGGTGTTTTGGTAATGAGTCAAATCGAATTGCCCCGGCCCGTTTATGTGGAAAGCCTTGTCCAGATTTCCATTGGCGGTGTCACAGGCCAGCAACATGACAAACCGGTAGCGATGTTTTACTGACGCCGCAATTTGACGTGAGGTGAGATAGCACAGGGCGTCTGGCCCGCCATGTCCCTTGTAGAAAAAGTTGCGCGAATTGGTGTTGGCTAGAAAATATGTCAACAGGGCGGAATCTTTGGTGATCTGATCTGCCGTCACATTGTCCTCGGGATGGTAAGCATTTTGGAAACGCAGCGGATAAGTTTGGCCGATGTCGTTGGTTTGCCCCGGCTGCGGGTAATAAATCCAATAGCCACCATATTTTTGAGCAGTCAAGGCAACATCGTTGACCGAAGCTTGCATCCAATTGTTATCACTGTATTCATGCTTGAAGTAATCCAGATAGGAAACCGTCCAAACAGCATGGTCGGGCCAGGTGTTCTTGCGCTGCTTTTTCGCCGGGGTTTGTGCCGTTACCGGATCACCGACGGTAACCATGGCGCTGAATTCCGGGTCAACATCAGCATTTGTGCGGGACACCCCGTTGGTATCCACCATGTTCCAGTAGGCTTCAATAATCCCGTCATCCGTGTGGCCGGTTAGCGTTTGTGCCAGTTTGTTGCTGACATCGTAAATTTGAATCCACCAGTCTGCATTCGTGCAGGTGGTTTTCAAAAAATAAGCCGAGATGCCGGCTTCGCCTACATCTTCCTCCCACTGTGGATAGTAAATCGCATTTGAAACGGTGATCGTGACTGGATCGCTGGCTCTAGTTGGAAAAATATTGTTGGGGTCGGTGTTGTAAGCGTCAAACCAAGTGACTTCGACCTGTAGTGTGTGATCGCCATTTTCCAAATAGGCCGTATCCATTGTAAAATGAAAAGGATCGCCATCGGCAATACTTAAAACGCCGTCACCAGGAAATTTAACTCCATCCACAATCAGGTCTGCGCTCTCGATGTCACCCAAGACATTTGTGCCTGTCCCGTCATTTGCTGCATTTCCTGCTTCAAAGCCAATGGCAACCGAATTTGATAACGCTCCGTTGGTCAGCACATTCAAACTCGAATCCAAAATCTTCACCCCGTCCTGCACCACGCGGTAAAACCCCGTTTCCGGCTCTGCCAGCGTGCCGCCGGAACCGCCGTCGGGAACGGGACCACCCATGGGTGTTGGTGACAAGCCATCACCACTCATTCGTGCGGTTAATGGAGAAATGGCACTCACCGTATATCCCGCTCCGCTTACGGTTTCACCCGTCGCTGGGTCATAGATGAGAAAACCCGACAAATCAAATCCGGGCGGATAAAGCGCCAGCGGGACACCGCCGCCAGATCCGTTCACCGGTATCGCCATCGGCACGGGGGGCATGATTTCTGCAACTGACCGCGCTGCGCTCAACCTGTTCCCGCTCGATGCCATTGCTGCAAATGAAGTGCCTCCACACCCACAGCTCGGGTTTTGCACGACATTCGAGTGGACGAAAGAAGTGAAATTTGTTCCAGCAGCGGCCGGCCATGCCGAAGTCAGGGTTTGCCATGTGTCGCTTGGATTCAGTGTCTGCCGATACTGGACAATATAGTTTTTGCCCTCAATGCTTGGCCAAGTTAGGCACACGTTGCTGCATTGCACGGAAATTTGCAGCCCCTCGATGGCAAATGTTTGCAGTGTGGTCAAGCCCAGCAGCGCCGCCACGCCAACCCATAGAATATTTTTCATAGCGTTTAGAATGGAACGCCTAACCCAGCAGCATAACAAGATTATTCACGCTTACCGCACCTCGCGTAATTGTCATGCAGATAGCAAAATACAGCTACTACCATTCTGCGCATAAACAAAGGCGATTTGAATCATTATCCTGGTTAACTTAATTTCGACGGAATTTTGTCGGCATCAGCCGCCACCGCCATTTTGCCATATCGCGCCGATGGCAGAATTGAGCTGGCTGACGGTCGGATTTTGGGAAAAGTTCCAAAGTTCCTTCCAGGCTACATGTCATGTTTCACGGTTCACAGGACAAGACGGCCAGCCGAAGATTCGGGACATTGTAGTCACGAAAATAAAGCCTGGCGCTGAACCGCACCAGTCAAATTAGCAATCAATCCATCAGCTCGTGGCTTCGGCCTGCGGTTCGGTGAACGGAAAGTGGAGCAAAGGCGCAGAGACGCAGGAACGGAGCCGAAGCGAAACGACCGTCACCGAATCGCAGGCGGAAAGCTCGCCGATCCTTCGGCATCCTGAATGCCGCTCGTGACGAGCGCGCTTTGTTGCGGACGGAACCGGCGCCGTCGTGGAGGGCACAGGGCCGACCGGCAGACGGGGACGGGAGCAAGAAAGCGCGTTGGTCACGGCGAAAACCCATTTAATAGGACGGTTTTTGCTGGTCATGGCGACGGCGGGAGATTTTCGCCTGTCTTTCCCAAAAAAAGGCGTGAGTTTTTTTGGCGAAAGCGCAAAACTTGTGCAAACTGTCTGACAGCATGGCAAGATGAATCTTTTAACCGAATTGCAGAACTACGGCGTGAGCAACCGTAGCGTCCGGTTGTTCGATAAAGGCGCGTCGCCGGAGTTGCTGGATTATCTTGATCTCGCCGAACCGGCAGACGATGAGATTAAGGCCGAATTGTTGCCCGACGGCGTGGCAGAAAATCAAGGGCGTCCACTTTTATTTTTTGTCAACGAAAGTCGCCTCGCGCATTCCACTGACGCACAACGCTTAAAATCATTAAATTGCTTGCGCCGGAATCTCGCTTGCCGGGGTGAACGGACTTACCTCGCACTTGTTCGTCCGGGTTCGATTGAGGTGGTGCCCGTCAGTCTCCGGGCAGATTCTCCATCCTGGAAAACTTACGAGTCGGGAACAACCAAGTCGTTGACCTTTTTTTCGCGGCTCGCGCTGGGTCACATTGACGGGGTGGAGCAGCCCGACGATGCCGAATTTGTGTTCAAGGAAATGCTCAACCTGTTGAATCAGGGGATTGATCGCATTGCACACCGAATCGGCTGGTCAGATGTTCTTTCGCTGGTTGGCCGGGCGTTGTTCTTCCGTTTTCTCTGTGACCGGCACATTGTAAAAAAAATAAATCTCAGAAGCATTGCGCCTCACGCCAGAGAATTGAATGAATGTTTTGATAACGCACAAAATGCACATGACACCTGCCGATGGCTTGATGACACATTCAACGGCGACTTTCTCCCGCTGAGTGACAAGGGGAACCGAAAATTTTTCGACTATATTGCCGAACGCTCCACGATTGTTTTCAGTCATCTCAAAGGCATCCTGCGCGGGGATGAGCCTGTTGGCGCGGAAGAATATCAAACGCGTCTGCCCATCAAGTGGAGCGATTTCAATTTTGCGCATATTCCCATTGGCCTGTTAAGTCAGGTGTATGAAGCCTTTTGTTGGAAATGGGAGGCCCAATCGTCAGAAGAAATGAGCGTTCATTACACGCCGCGACATATCGCTGCGGCCATTGTGGATGAAGTTTTTGATTCCCTGCCCAACGCACACGAGAGCCGGGTGCTCGACGCCTCGTGCGGAGCCAGCGTGTTTCTGGTTCTTGCCTTTCGCCGGCTTTACCGCGAACGCTGGGCGGCAACCGGCAAGCGGCCGGGGACGAAGGAAATCCGCGACATCCTTTATCGGCAACTCACCGGCTTTGACATCAGCGAATCGGCCTTGAGGCTCTCCGCCTTGAGCCTATATCTCACGGCGATCGAACTCGACCCCGAACCAATTCCGCCAAGCAAGTTGGGCTTCAAAGAATTGAGAAAGCATGTTTTATTCGACCACCGTCGTCCAGAAGACCCGCCGGAAGGCATTGTCATTGGCAGTCTCGGCGCGCATGTAAATGGTCAGTTCGCTGGAAAGTATGATGTTGTAATCGGAAATCCACCCTGGACCGCACTCAAAAAGAAGCATAAGAAATTGGCGTTGGAACTCGACGCCGTGAGCCGGGCCATCGTTTCACGTAAAGATCCAGAACTGGGCAAGGATTACGAGAACCCCGATAGCGTTCCTGATTTGCCGTTTATTTGGAAAGCTACCGAGTGGTGCAAGCCGGACGGGCGCATCGCCATGGCGTTGCCGGCACGCACGCTGTTCAAGCAACGCAGTAAATCGGTTCATGTTCGCAAAGCATTGTTTCGATTGCTGGAAATTACCGGCATCATCAACTGCTCAAATTTGCGAAAGACCCGCGTGTGGCCGGAAATGGATCAGCCGTTCATGCTGTTCTTTGCCCGCAACCGTCGGCCCAAACCCAGCCACACGATTCAGTTCATTTCTCCCCACGCTGACAATCGTCTCGGCAGTCTTGGAGAAGTGCGGATTGATTCGGAATCCTCGCAGCCCGTGCCGGTCGAAACGATAATTACGGAACCATGGCATTTGAAAGCACTCGCAGTCGGAACATCACTGGATGTGGATGTTGTTCGGAAGGTGTTGAAATCTGGCGGAGTGCCGTTGGAAAAATATTGGGAGGAGGATTTGAAGCTGTCCAGCAGCAACGGATACCAAATCAAGCCGAAGCAAACTCAGCGCAACGCCAAGCCACTCAAGGTTCTGCCGAACCTAAACGCGACCGACAAGTTTCGATTCATCGTGAATACGCGGCAGCTAGAAAAATTTGACAGGGATACTGCATGTTGGCCACGGATTCATAAAAAAGATGCGGACAAGTTGCGGGTATATCGCGGGCCGCTCGCACTCGTGAAGGAGTCACCGGGGCCATCTCGTGCGGAAGGATGGGCGCTGATTTGTTTGGAAGACTTGGCATACAACCAAAGTTTTTATGGCTATTCGGCAGCCGGACACCCGCATGGAAAACTGTTAGCGCACTACCTGCAACTATTTGTTCACAGCCAGACTTGGCTTCACTACGCACTGCTCACCAGCGCAAAGCTTGGGGCTGAACGTCCGAATCTTTACAAGGAAGATTTGGATGAGTGCCCCATCATTCCTTTTGACCTGCTCACCGATGTCCAACGCGCAGAAGTGAATCGCTTATCTAAACGACTCATCGCGGAAGAAAAAAGTGTGTTCGATGAAATTGATGACTTCTTTGGAAAACTATACGGCCTAGACGAACGCGACATGCAAGTTGTCCGAGACACCCTCGAAGTCCGTGATCCCAACGATGAACTTGGGCAACGCGGCAGCACGCCACCGACCACGGGAGAGATTGAAAAATTCCGCCGTCGCCTCGAATCCGGCCTCCGTCCGTTTTTCAAAGTGCTTGGCAAAGAGCCGGAAGTGGAGTTTTGGAATCCGGCAGCCGACGGGGAGTCCAAGGAAATACCCTTTGGCACTTTTCTCATTTGTGAAAAGGGTCATAAGTTATCCGGGCAGGATTCAATTTTTAGATCGAAAGTTTTGCCATTGGCAAATGAAACTGGAGCAACCCGTGTTATTGAAACACTGCGTGGCGGTTTGCTCGTTGGCATTCTGCGCCAATATCGCTATTGGACGCCCAGCCGCGCCCGCTTGTTGGGTGCGGAAATTGTTCGCGAACATTTGGGGGGATTTGAGGATTAAATATGATCCAAGGGTTTTTCCAGCAGGCGGCGGACTTGCCTCATAAACCCATTCCGCTGGCGATTCACTTGATTGTTGAAGATGCCTTGCGCGCAAGTTGGAACCAATTGCGAAAAAACCCACCGGCGGGATTTCTGATAAGCACCGCACAGGAAGATGTCGTGACGCATGAATTGCTAAAGATTCTTCACGGGGACATTTTTGACGGCGATGCAGTTCCGGGGTTCAACCGTGAGTATTTTGAATCACCAAAGCGGGAGGCCAAGCTGGAGAATTTCGACGAAACCAAGCGCGATCTGATGCCCGATCTGCTCATCGGCATGGTCGGGAGGCCAAGAGCCAGAATTCCCTGGCAGGATTACCTGTTCATTGAGTGCAAGCCGGTGGATAAAAAGCATACCGCCGGTCAGACTTACTGTGATGCCGGACTGATCCGGTTTGTTCGCGGCGACTACGCTTGGGCAATGACCAGCGCGTTGATGGTGGGATATGCGAATAAAGATTATTGTATTTTGCCCAAGCTGGACGAAGCGTTAAAAAATCGGGTGCCAGAAATTCCGACCGTGGCATACCCCCTACCGTGCCGGCATTCAAATGCAGCCGGCTTTAGCGAAGCAACTCATTCGAGTGAACATTCCAGAACCTTCACCTATGTCCAAACAAGCGTGGCGGCACCAAAAATTGTCGTTCGCCACCTTTGGTTGAAGCGCGACTGATGCTTTAGCGAGTCTGGCTCAAACCAATAAAAATCATTCAGGCAGTAAGTTCAGCAGATTGGCTTTGACGTATTTTCCCGCCACCTGCGGTGCGTAGGTAATACCGCTGCGCAGCAGAGGTCCCATGTCGGCACAGAATCCGCGGTCCAGGAGATGTGCTTCAAGAATTTCGATAAATTCCGCCCGGCCCGCCGTGGTGCCTTCCTGCTTCATGTAATGCTGAAACGATTCAATGATCGCGGATGGGTCAACCGGGGTTGGTGACTTGGTGAGCGCCCAATACAAATCGAACAAATCCCGCCCGCGCTTCCGCTGAAACATCGCACGCATTTTCGTGCCCAGCATTTCATGAATATCATAGCCTTTGATTTGCGTTTGGACTGGTTTGTCGCGAAAGGGAAAACTGAAGGGTATTTCCACCACGGCACGATGCGGCTTGCGCTCGGTCACATTCGCCTCGACCACGATGTCCAGCATCCGGCCGGGTTCAATGATTGAGGGCAGCGAATATGTCATTCGCAAAACCTTCGACGGTTTGACAGCATTTCGGATCGCCAGTGTTAGCGTGCCCCAAACCGACGTCTTGGGTGGCCCCAATACGTCCGCCAATACCCGGCGAATGGCCCGGCGGACATGGTCTTCAGGGCGATCTCCCACCACCACCAGATCAATATCTTCGCTGTAACGGGACGCTGGCGCGAGATGAACCTTATGCAGTAGCGTGCCGCCGCGCATGGCGATTTGGGAACTCAGAAAAGCATCGTTAAAAAGTGCCGCCATCGCCCGGCACAGCAACAGGTCCTGTTCGACCTGATACTGCGCCGACCATGGCACGACGGTTTGATGGGCCAGAATGTCCTGGCGAGTAATGGGCGTCATAGTTTCAATTCACCGGAATTGTTGAGAACCTGCCAGCGTTCAACGACAGGAATGCTTTTCCGTTCACCTTTTAACGGAGACAAGGGAACGACCGCCAATTTGTCGGGCAGCCAATCGTAAACGACTTGGGCCAGTTTTTTCGCCCCGCCAGCTTCGACGACAAAGCCCAGCCGCTGGGCACTGGCCGGTTCGTCTTCCGCCGCCAGCACCCGTTTGAGTTCGCGGGCGCGCAAGCTCGGTAATAAAGGCGCGATGGTTTCAGCCGCCCGCTCAATCCCACCGATGCTGGTGGCATACCGGATCAGATCAAAGGCGGTTGCCTCCGGCGTGCTGATGCAAAGCGGGGCGGAAGCCTGCGCCAGTTGTTGC